>JGI24021J15306_10005616_pt1 | contig 14922 bp, 7 predicted proteins | sample Ectturendosymbi1_FD_15306 | JGI IMG/M metagenome (IMG submission 15306)
AAACAGCAGTTTTCGGTTGCCTTACCAACGCCCTAGCTCCTCTGCCGATTGCGCTAGAGAGCTGTTTAAGGGCTCAAACGGATCGGCCAGTCTAGTATATTGCACTCGAAAAAAATTTTTTGCTTGGGGGTGCAGATTTTTTGTGAGTGACGTCATGAGTGAAATAGTTTTGGGGTCATTTTGGCTTATGTTGCCTGGCCTAAGGCCTAACCGCTAGGCCAAAGTGTTTCGCTGAAGCTTTCATTGGAAACTAGGCTCAAGTCTGAGTCTTTTGAGCCTTTGGTCGACTTTTTAGCGTTTTTGGTTCAAAAGTTATGATCTAAAATAAACAAACAAATTAATTTTTTTATTTAGCTAATTAGTCAATTATTTTTACTAGTTTAGATCATAACTCTTAAACCTGAAACTCCAGCAGGTCATCCAAAGTATCAAAAGACTCGAATTGTAGCCTAGTTTCCAGTAAAAACTTCAGCGAAATACTACGACCTAATGGTTGGCGCCCAGGGCCAGGCAAAGTGGGCCAAGGTGGACTAAAAGCCCTTAACTTATGATAACTTATGATGTCACTCACAAAAAACCAGCACCCCCCAAGCAAAAAAAATTTTTCGAGTGTAGACTAGAAGACTGGTGTCTTTTGACGCTTCAACCAGGTCCGTAACCCGAACAGGAACGGAGGTATTCCCGTGCAAAGCCACATGCGTTTAGACTTTCTTTTCCGAAAATCCCCGAAAGCAGTCGGACGCCAAAGAGTTAACAAACAATGGGTTGGAATACATTTCTGTTGTAATGTTGGAGATAAAGCCATATGTTTGATATGCCATGCTACAGTTGGTGTATTCATAGTTAGAACTAGCATTTTTGAAAGAAATATCCTGACATTGGACATAATTTATCACAACAAAACTGCAAAAAATGCAATTGATCAAGTTAAACTTGGAAGCAACACCTCAGTGAATTAGGAAATTTCATTGATGTAAAGTAGTGGAACAAAGGCAAGCTTTCAGATAACACACACAAAATAGACACTTTATGCTTGCTATTATAAAATTTGCATATTTTATTTAACTATGGTGCTGGTCTGTTAAAATTATGAAATTTTTTAAGTAACCCCTGCACTGAAAAGTTTGCCCACCTGTGTTTATTTCAGTGGCAAATATGTCAAAAGGTAGAAATACAAGTGGAAAAGGATATTTTAGAAAATTTTAAGACTTAAAGAGGACTGAACAGTATTTGGAAATAAAAGTAAAACACGTGAGTTGCAACCAGGGCTGTGGAGCATGAACTCAAATTTCAGGCTCCAGCTCTAAGTATCTAAAATTTTTAGCTCTGGGTCCAGCATCTAAAAGTTTTTGGCTCTGACACCAAAATGATTTGGTTGATTAAAAATCGAAAACCATTGTATTAATGGTACAATAAACTAGAACTGGAGCAAAAATTTCAGGCTCTGGCTTCACCATCAAAAAGTTATTGGTTTCGCCTCCAATGGCTTGGGCTTTAGTTCTCAGCTCTGGATCTTGTTACACAGCCCTGGTTGTCACTCATGTCAAGGTTCCAAAAACAATTTAAATTATCAATGAATCTTTAAGTTAGCTATCAAATTCAGTTCGATGGATGGAAGTGTTTAATAATGTGATACATAATCATGTTGGCATCAAAACCAGCTCTAGCTTTGAGGCAAGCTTCTGAAGAATCTGCCAGCTTGTTTCTGGTTTCATACTTCTGCAATGATTAGAACTTGCACCTACCTATTTTACCATAGTTGTAAGCCACAAAAGTGGTGCAAGTAAATCAATCACAAATTATTTCACAGGGAAACTAGTTTTTGGTTTTTAAATGGATCTTCAGTCCTTTGAAACGCCATAAGACAAACTTTATTAATGAAACTGTTGACACTTAAACAAGTATAGAATGTAGAATGAGCAATACATTTGCCATTTTAAAAGGCTTGCCTTCCTAGAGCTTCATAAACTTAGCTACTGGCAAGACAAAATGCGTTTGGCAATGGCTTAGAAAAAACGCTTTTGTGCTTGGGATAAAGTCATGTGCATGATTACAGGTGCCCAATATCAAGCCATGTGTTTTAGTGGTGTGTAGTAGTCGCACAAAAGATTGAGAAAAAGACTGAACATATCGACATATCCCGAAATCTAGACAGCCTGTCAAAGTGGTAAATTTTGATGAAATTAAACTTTAAATTGAATGATATTAAACAATTGGTAGTGAATTGCTCGCAGTTGAACAGTCAGGTAGCATGTTTGAAAAAGGGCTTGTTTCTTACAGACTCAATTTTGATACACTAAAAGATTACTTGAAATAGCTTTAGGGTGTGTGGAGGACTACTACTATATTCTGTTAGTCTTAAGTTATGTGATTTGTAATGGTATTAGCTTGTACAAAAATACATACCTGAAACCCAATCATCAAACCTAACTACACTGTGCTATGTAGGGCTTGTGTGACTGCACTCAGAATGATGCCACAAATCTACTTTTAATGTTTTTAATATTCATTAGTTTTCATGTGAAATCCCAATGCTTTTCTGGATTAAACTGTGAATGTTTCTTTTTTCAGCTGTAGAACAAAATACGATAGATTTCTGTTTAGTTGTATGTTTTGCTTGCAATTTGCCAGTGTCCAATGATGCATTCACAAATTGTGTTAACCCCGTAATGTAGTGCTCTTCAACCTTTTTCATTACGGTGCACCCTTAAAGATGTTTTGACGAACTCATGCACCCTATTTATTGACACTTCTCCCGTGCCCCACACGTAATTGCGTCCATGTCTGTAAGTACCCTGGCCTAAATAAGCAAGTCCCCTAATTCAACAACTCAGCTACATAATTCAATTGATAATGGCTCGTAATCTGTTGCTTGATACAACAATTAGCTTGATGTGGTATGATGCTTACGCACCACACTTTAGAATCTGCAAAGTCTCGGTTAAATCCTGAAAGTGACTGGTTGGCTAATGGTTCATCTTTGCTAACAGAATGTTTTTATAAAATTATCTGTTCAGTGTGACAAGTTTGTGATGCACCTTGTGAACCTTTTCTTAGTGGTGCATCCCACGCACGTTTTGGTGCACACTAGGGTGCACTTGAAGAGCACTGCCGTAATGTCATTGTTTTCAAAACTGTTGCTTTTATCAGACCAGGTTAAACCTTCATTATGTGCGATAAAAAAGATATTAGACGTTAAGCCATTTAGATAACATTTAACACCTTAGTCGCCAGGCGGTTGAGACTAAAATCCAGCAGTTTGCACGTGTCTTTGTATGGGAATAACTCCACTGCCGCTTGCACTAGAGAGCTGTTCAAACCCTTAACACTCGGCAAGTGTTTGAGTCTGCATTGCAAAGAAGTTCTTGGTTTTGGGTTTCATATTTTTTGTGAGTGATGTCATAAGTAGAGTATCTTTAGGCTTCCTTGGACCCACTTCATCTGGCCCTGGGTTCAAACCGCTAGATAGTAGTATTTTGCTAAAGTTTTTATTGGAAACTAGGCTGAAATCCAAGTATTTTGATACTTTGGATGACTTGCTGGGGTTTCAGGTTCAACAGTTATGATCTAAAATAAACAAAATAAAGTATTTAATCCCATAATTGGACAATTAACACCTTGAGAGGGTGTGTATGATATATTCACACCTGGAAATCAGCCTAAAACCAGCAGTTTTCGGTTGCCTAAACCAATGCCAGAACTCCTCTGCCAATTGCTCTAGAAAGCTGTTTAAACATTAAAAAAATTCGGCAAGTCTTGTCTGCAATGAAAAGAAAAATTTTTGGTTGAGAATTGTGGAATTTTTGTGAGTGACGTCATAAGTGAAGTACTTTTCTGGACATTTTGGCTCATGTTACCTGGCCTAGGGCCCAACCGCTAGACCAAAGTATTTCGCTGAAATTTTCATTGGAAACTAGGCTCGAGTCTTGAGTTTTTTGAGCCTTTGATTGACTTCGTAGCATTTCTGGTTCAAAAGTTATGATTTAAAATGAAATAATTAATTATTATCTAATTATGGGATTAATCAAATACTTTGTTTACTTTAGATCAGCGGTCTATGTGGCTGAAATCGTACCCCAGGGGGCGATTTTGTGATTTACGAGATTTGGGGAGCGATTTCAGTGTTGAGGGAGGCGATTTCTGCAGTTTAAACATACTAAAATTTTGAATTGATTCCAAAAAACAATATTTGTTACTTTGGAATCAAAGCAATTGATGCACTTTCGACTCCATGGTTCATGTCAAAGGTAAGAAAACATATCGGAATGGTTAAGTAACAATCAATCTGTCATTGTTCTGTGTAGCACTTCAATGTACCAACTATCCAAGAAACTGAGATTGTCACTGGTTAAGTGTCAAGCATTGTGATTCTCACAAAGGTTATGAATGTGCAAGTATTTTACTGAGACTAATGTTCAAAACAAGATCAAAGTGTAGAGAAAGTGTTGCACTGAGTAGTTAGTTAGGTTGGTTAACCCAATCCAATCGTTGCATGATCAACATCACAAAAAGGACATCAAGCAATAACATTTGCCCGCCTGTATACATCAGCATGCGGTGTTTTGGACGTTTCTCGTATAGTATGAGTTAATTAATTATATTATACTGATTTTGGTTGAAAGCAACCGATACTGATATAGCTAGCGGAAAGTACCCAATCGGTCAAACTCCACGTAGGAAAACTTCAACTTTTTTGAAGATAGTAAAAATGGCCCAACAATCATAATATTGCTAAATCATTGCATCGACTCTCACAGCGATGGTGAATATTATTTGCGAATGGCCGTCAAGTATAGACAAGAGAATTTTCATGATGAACTGTCGCAAATCCACCCAACCGTATTGTGTTATTATTAGCAAAATTGCCTTGAAACAAGTCAAGTCTAAACAAGTCTTCATTGTCATGGCCTTTGGTAGAGCACTGCCAAACCATTGTTTTGTAAACAAAAATATGGCTGTCTTTTTTCACGTTTTTTATATTTGGTTAGTACCTGAGTGGAACAATGTAGGCCTACTGAAGTGTGTTCTGTTGTAAAATTACTGGAAATATAACTGTTGCAAGATGATTTACATAGCATTACTAGCTAGTGAAATTAGTAACAGCTAGCTGCAAATTGTAAAACGTGTTAATCATGTTTTTCAGCCAGTTCAAGTGTTATGCTGTACTGTGGATATAGATGCACTTTGTTCATCTGGCTTATGACAAAGTATAATAGAACAGTAGGCTAAGAAAAGAGTAACTTAGACCAACAAGTAAGCCCAAATACCCCATCTTGGCTAAACTAAGAAGTCCAAAATTCCTTTTCGTCACCTATTGTTGATGCTTGCTATAAACTCATTCTGTTGTGGAGATCACGCTGAAAGTTGCATTGCGTACAAAGTTACTGGGTGAAATACCTTTTTGGCAGCTAACTAGCGTAAGCGAATGCGACCACCATTCAGGAATGTGTCATCGACATCCATAGTGACAATGAAGCCTGTGCTATATTTCATACACACGGATGATGAAATTTTTGGAATAAGTATAGTAAGCGTTTTGCAGAAATTCAGGGAAAAGTGAAGCTATTCTTACTGGTGTTTCGCACGATGTATTTTGCTGAGAAAGGTTTCTGGCAAATACTGCACACACGTAACAAACACCGCAATTATCTTGACACGAACAAGACCAGTGGCAACACCATAAGGTTTAAGCTGACCAACTTACAAACTGAAAAAGCTTGCAGATAAACACCATCGCAGGGTTCACAATAGTTGAAACCAGCTGGTTTTTAGAAATGAATAACATTTATTCTACAAATGCTACTGCATTCGTTTTGTTTGTTTGTTTTGTTGTGTGCTAACTAGATTGCCCGTTAATATATCATTAGCAGAAGTGCTAGGACTCGAGCCTAATTTCCAATGAAAACTTCATCGAAATACTTTGGCCTAGCGGTTGGGCCCTAAGCCAGGTAACATGAACCAAAATGGCCCAAAAACTACTTATGACGTCACTCACAAAAAATCCGCAACCCCCAACCAAAAAATTTTTTTTCAAGTGCAGACTAGAAGACTTGCTGAATCTTTTGAGGGTTTGAACAGCTTTTTAGCGCAACTGGTGGAGGAGCTATGGCATTGGTAAGTCTACCGACAACTGCTGGTTTTAGGCAGATTTCAACGTACAAATATATCGTACCCCAGCTCTCAAAAGTTTTGTATGTGTTGATGTTAGACCAAAATGTTTTCACATTTTAATTTTGTGTATTTTGTTCCATGAAAGTAAAACATATAGGAAACAAAGTGTTTGTCATGGTTCTCACATGTGAAGACCTTTTCGTATCAAAGAGGTACAGCTATTGGCATAACATTGTTGTCAGAAATGCATTGCCTGGTATTTTTGCATCACAAAAATGAAAAAATCTGTTTTTATTAATTAGGTCTTTTCATTGGAATTTTGTTTTTACCTTATTAAACATGGTCTTTATGTGTCAAAAAGACTCGTATCTCAAACACTTACAAACTAAAGTGGTATCATGCTCTCCTGGTAAATGCAAAATTGAGCAAGTTGGTGGTGATGTTGTCAAAAGTGAAGGCTTTTATGTTGAGCTTGAAGACACTATACTTTTTCCTGAGGGAGGTGGGCAACCATGTGATTATGGAATGATCAATAATTGCTCAGTCAGAAAAGTGATGAGAAAAGCTGCAACAGCATTACATTTTGTTCAGTCAAGCTTTGAAGTTGGAGAAATTGTGGAACTCTCTGTTGACTGGGAGCGACGGTTTGATCATATGCAACAGCACAGTGCACAACATCTCATTACTGCAATAACTGACAAGACATATGGATATGCTACTACATCATGGGATTTAGGAAAAAGTGTATCGTTCATTGAGCTTGGAGCTTCAGAAGTTCAAGAAGCTGAAGTAGTTCATATAGAGAAGCTGGTGAATGAAGCAATTCGATCCCACATACCTGTAAGTGTTCATGTCACTTATGTTGGCTCTCCACTTTTAAACTCGGTAAGGACTAGGGGTCTTCCTACAGACCACGTAGGAGATGTCAGAGTTGTTAAAATTGAAGGAATTGAAGCAAATATGTGTTGTGGAACACATGTTTCTAATTTGTCTCACCTTCAGTGTGTAAAGCTATTGTCTGCAGAAAAAGGCAAAAAAGGTAAAACGAATTTGTATTTTCTTGCTGGTGACCGTGTGCTAGCACATGCACAAAAACACTACTACTTTGGAAAAGAAATTACCAAGCACCTGAAGTGTGGGCCCGATCAACATGTTGCTGCTATCGAGAGATCAATGAAACAGTTGAAATTGGCTCAGAAAAACTGCATGAACCTATTGAGAGATGTTGCAATTTTGGAAGCTAATTCGTTTAAACAGTCATTTCATAAAGCTGTAGATAATGTTCTTGTTTTGCATCGAAAAGAAGGCACTGTTGAATTTATGAACATTGTTGCTAATGAAGTGTCACAATCTTGTGAAGCGTATATGTTCATAACGGTTGGTGATGAAAAAGGGCAAGGTATGTTTTTATTACATGGACCTGGAACATTTATTGAAGAGTGTGGTTTAAAGGTGGCTGAAACAATTTGTGGTAAAGCATTTACAAAGGGAGGCAGGATGCAAGGAAAAGCAGAAAAGCTGCAGAACCGGGAAGAAGCTTTGGCTTTAATTAAGGACTACATTGAATCTCACCAGATTGCTTAATGCTAATACTGTATATAATGGTGTTCTGAATTAAAATTTTATACTTGCAGATGTGCATCTGCTGCCTTCATTTTCAAATGCTAATGTTTGAAGGGTTAGCTGTGAACAAAATTTTCCCACATTGGTTTTGCTTGTGTGGTTTGTGTGCTGTTGAAAATTTAACATTGAAATTAGAAATGTGGATTAAGCCAAATATAGTGGTAGAGGCTGGTGGAAGAGCTTGGGGACAAACAGCTAGCTGTATATAGGTTGGAAACTGATGTTCCTAATGTAAAAACAAGGGTCAATTTTTAGCTGAACACCAAATTGGAAAATGGTGTTAAAAATATCCTGGCTACTCAATACTTGTTGCCATGCACTGACAAGGAATATATACACAAAACCTGTCAGAGGTATTTACAAAGTTAAGCTCAGTGAAAATTAAGGAATATATACGCAAAACCTGTCAGAGGTATTTACAAAGTTAAGCTCAATGAAAATTTCACCTTGCATAAGGTACCCTACCTTAACCACTTCACCTGCCATGGCAGCAGCAACACTGCATGAGAATTGCGGAGTCATTGCATATCTGTGGATGCAAGGAAGAGTTCTAAGGTTAGGGTATAGAGTTAGGTTACGGTTGGGATTTAACCAGAGGTGGACGAAGTCACATTTTCCAACTCCCTTCCCGTTCCAAAATTTTTGAATCCAGGTTTTGATCCAAAATTTTTTCAATTTTGAGAAGCAGACTCCGGGCACCAATGATGCAACCAAATTCAGCAATGTTTTACTTGAGAAATGACATGTATGAAGACCATGTAGGCTCATGCTACAGCTGAAAATGACCAGTATCTCTGGATCTGTTTTTTCACAAAGTTTTGACTCTGGATCTGGGTCTGAAAAAAAAACCGCATCGTCCTGCTGGAGTCAACCATGGCAATCCATATCTGTGGTCACCTCTAGATTTAACCTGAACATGTCAATGATTCAGCAGTAGTCTCTTGAGCATTGCTGCCACTATGTTGTGGCTGTGCATGGTTGGTGGAAGTAGGTGTACCCAGCGATGCATCTAGACTAGAAAAAAGAGGTCTGTCATGGAAGGGCAGCTTTTAATATCACTTTTCAGCACAGAACCACACTTTCTCTTAAGACTAGATATCGACCGATGAATTTTGCAATGTTGTNAAAGCAGTATATCAGATAAATTTTGCCGATATACAGCATATCGGCAATATTTGCTCATAAAAGCCGCTACACCAGTTTTCTCCACGGAGTGTTGAGAAACCCAAGTTACTACTTTGTCTATGATTAATTAATGCAAATGCTCTGTACTGTTCCTTACGACCGCAGCCCTCTGACTGCATCAATAGTGCGCATTATTCAGACCACTTCGCAATAGTCCCAATAAACTGGTGTAAGATGTAACATTTGCTCCGAGGTTTTGCACGGTAAGCAGATGGTTGCCTGCGAACAAGGCCGTGGATTTTTACTATCTTAGTGATCCAAGTTTGTGCAGAATTCCATGTTATATGCTTCTTCATCNCTCTGAAGTATTGTCTTTCAGTTGTGGTTTGAGTGTTACATTGCCGATGCCAAGTACTGGCATCAGTTATCGGCAATGAAAAATAAAAACATTGGCATCAGCCCAAGAAAGCCTTATCAATCGAGCTCTACCTAAAATCCAATCAAACTTGATTAATAGACTTAAAATCTAATCAAACTTTATCAGTGAGACTTGTATAGCAAACCAACTATTTGCTGTGGAATAGATAGTGGTATTGATCTCATTTTAAAATTTCCAAACGATCATCTCTTTTGGTCACAGCGCATTTATTACATCACAATCGATGTTTGTTCCTACGAATGTGGTGCTGAAAAGATACTTGTCGAACATTCAGCAACTGTCAGCCATACAACAATGAGAGCTGTTTATCCACACATACGTACACTTATAAAATCGAAACTGACAATCGGCTGCACAACTTCGTCTGTGGAGTGCTGTCTATCAAAGATGGTGGTGTTATAAATATAGGGTACTTGCGAAGTCACTGCAGAGAAGAACGATTGAGTTTCAATTGTTCTGATGATTTTACATCACAATCTAAAAGTGACTTACTTGAAATCAACATAGGAGTTTTTGTGCAGAAAACTACATCAACTGCTCAATTCCTAAAAGACTTTAAAATACAACGCTTGCCTGATATTTTGTTCAGATAATGCGACCACAATTTCTGAGGCTAGCTGTCGCGTCTTTCATTATAAATGATTCTTCGTAAAAATATAGTTTAAGTTGATACCAACTGCATTACTTGGCGTGACGCTGAGGAAGGCCTAAACTTATTTAGTCGTAACATAGTAGGTGTAAACAGTAGATAAAATTTAGGCCGAAACTGCAAAACGATCGTGATTGGACACTGTCCTCTCGCCATGAAGCGAAATATTACAAAACAGCTCTGCGTGGCAGTGTACGAGCTTCTGACAACTTTGGTTGCATTGGAGCTGGCACTGCCAGAGGAAGAAATTCCAAAAAACGTGCGTTCGATGCAATATCAATTCAAAGTGTTCAAGAATGCGAATTGTTTCATGTCATTGCACAGGCGTCATTTAGACAAGGCAGGAATGTTGTTGTTTCGAAATAGTACTATGCAACATTAGAAAGGGAAAAATGTAGGCTGTCACCTGTTCCAAACCATGCGCATCAGAGACTGCAGTGACAACGTTTGATATTTTATCATCAGCTTTAACGCTGAATAGCCTACCTGCAGTACAAAGGGGTCAGTCATGACAGCCAAACAGACCTCCTGGATGCGCTCCTGGGTGTACCTTATATCAGATGTAATTTTTATTGTGCGTAACTTCGTAAATACTCATCTCTGATAGGTTTCGTGGATATGTTCATTATCAGTGTTTTGTAATGAGTTCACCAATGTGTTGTTTTCTGATTTGGTGTTCAGCTAAAAATTGACCAAAGTGGCAATGACTTTCCATTGCCTCCCTCAGAATCATTGCTGTTGGTGAGTTTTAGCTGATACATTTTTGTCAGCATGGTTGGATAATTATTCCTACCCTGAAAAATGCTGTTTAATGTTGTATATATATAAGATAATTCCAGTGCTGGTGTAGTCATATTGGATTTGATTGCCATATTTTTCACACTACAAAGCACACTTAAAAACCTTAAAATTGACGGTGCCTTATCCTGTGTTCTTCATGGATTGACAAACCACGCATCTGTCAATGGACTGTAGATATCTGGGCCAAGGTACCAGTTTCAAGTGTTGTCCGTGCTTTCTTGAGCACTGAACAGCTAAGTAAGAGCAATGAGACTGATTCAGATAATGACAAGAGGATCTGGGCATGCTTGATGTAGAAATTACGCAACTGTTAAACTCAAGACGCTGAAGGTGAAGAATCTAATGCATTTGTGGAAGATCAATGCGCCTTAAACCTGTTGCACCTTATGTGCAGAATGCAAGGTGCAGTATATGATCACTGAACTGTTTATCTGAAAATAAACAGTTCAGTGATCATATACTGCACCTTGTATTCGGCCAAATAAGATATTTACTAGTACCTAGTGTTTGGAAAACTTGCTGTGTTTCTACAGAGGCATGACAGCTTTCAATTCTTTGTATCTCACCAAGCAACTACAACTCACCCAATTTTACACGAGTTATTTCACAGTGTTCCCTTCAAACATTATGATCCAATGATTATAATAATGTTTTCACATCAGAATGTTATTGACTCATAAAGGTGTTTGTTCCAGATGGAAAGTAATAACTGAATTTTATCACTGGTACATTTTTGCCTCAGGGTTGCCTGAGCTGCACAATGCTTTGTTTTTATTATGGTCTATGGCTGGTGGTGNAAGTATAAAGTGTGTGTTGTTCTGAACTTCAGAAATAGAAAAGTCTTTATTTTTTAGGTAGAAACTCATAATTAAAATTTTATTACAGTGATACGAATAACTGATAGGTGGTGCATCTGGATAGAATCATATGAAATCAGTGATAATCTTTGTTGTTTGTTGTGCTTAGGTAAAGTAAATGTTATATTCCAAGTTAAACCAGTTGAACCCATACTATAAGTTTTTATGCTTTTTTAAGCCAGTAGATTATATAAAGAAGTCTTCTGGCTTCTAATGAGTTACAATGTGTTGCCATAAAAAAGTTTTTTGCATGCAGTCAGAACCTTTTATGTTTGATTATTACCATTTTGTGTTGAAGTGAACTTTTCACTTTTCTCAGATCTACAGAAACAGCAGTGCATCAACTTGATTTTACATTCTAATGATTTTAAGTCAAGCTTGCAGCATCATATATTGTTCAAGATGATAGGTGGGTGAATTACCTTACCCAAGTGATGATGACATTGTGGCAAGTAACAATCGTGAAAAGATACGTCAAATTGATTATAGTTTTTCAATTTGCAATGTTTGACCAATTATATTCAGGAGCCATAGGCATAAAGACATCTACCTCTTAACTTTTCATCTCAGTTGCTGTAATGTGTTTCAAGCACACAAAAAAGCTATGCAAAATCAAAGTCTTCGAACCATCAGTCTGGACATGTATAAAGAAGTGAAAAAAAGTGAGCTACCTCTAAAAATTGTACCAGGAAAAAAATTTGTTCCAACTGCAGAATGTTACACAAGATGGTATGGAAACTTCTTCAACCAGAAGTAGTGAAGTTGAATCTGTACAAAATGACATTTTAAGAGAATTCATTGACCACTTTGAATAATACTTTGCTCAGCATGGGACAATCACCTGTAAAACTCCAGAGCTTGGCATCACACAACAAAAATGCTTATGGAAAAAGAAACTCTTATGATATGTTGAATAATTAAGCAACTCTTCTGATATGTTGAATATTTATGAATGTATGTATTTTTGTGAAATGTACATATTGTTTCCAAAACAGGGACATCCTGGCACACATCAGCAACACAAAGATGTAGAAGACCCTGCTCTTTAGCATTTAAGCTGCCCACAAAAATGAGACTGCACATGAGGGGATTGCTTCTTTTGGTTGCATTCACTCTCCACCAGCAGTCCTACACTACATCTATCCATTCTACCTTACAACAGTAAGCGGTTAGGTACCTACTTGACCACATTAAAGATCAATAAGTCACTTTTCCTAATAATGCACATGCACCAAACTCCTGCACATAGTATCTAAATGTACACTTTGAAAATTGCTTTTGTCTTTCTATTCATGTTCCTTAGTTGTGTAAACAATGCCTTCTATTCATCCTTTGTGTTTTTGCAATGGTATTTGTTCACTTGCAGAATTCTTTAGGCTAGTCTATCAGTGAAGTTCCTTAAAAATTGTCCAGGTACATCACAAGAACAGTGTGTTTTGTTTGAAATCACATGAAAAACTTATACCTGGTTAACAAAACTTCTCTTTGCTACTTTAATTTGGAACTAATCGTTATGACTAAGAGATAAAATAACAGTTAATCGTGTTTATAACTTGTTTTGAAATCTTGTATCGGAAAAATTGTTTAATTTGAAGTAATGCTCAATAAGCCACTGATTTTTGTGATCTAAATAGAACTTATCAAGACCTTTTAAATGATGTATGGCACATGGGGATTGGTTTGGTAAAACAAAAATTATAAGCAGTCAAAAATGGTGTTACGCATAAGTGAACACGGGGGGTCCTGTAGTTCACCCATGGTTTACACATAGAAACCCATGTCCAATAAACTTGTACTTTCTAAATTGGGTGAAATATGCCTGATGCTACAATATCTCCGAACCACAAGGTCTAAAAGTTCGTATTAGTCAAGTTATAGATCTATAAAGTCAGACCACCAAATTTTTCATGAATTCTCCACTTCAGAGAACACAAAAGTGGCCGTCTTTAAACACTCATAACTGTGGTTCTACTTGGCTGATTTTGAAAAAATTGGTATATTTGGAATCAGGAAAAGAATTTCTACAAGCATACCAAATTTCATAAAAATCTGAGAGGGTGGGTTGCATTTTTGAAATTGTTTGGATCAGTTGTTGTGAAATGACTCCGAATATTGATTGAAAAGTGTTCTTTTTAGATATCTTGTTAAAATCAGGCGTGATTGACCAACTGATACTAAGCGATTGACCAGATCGCTCGTGTTGGGCACCCCTGACATAGGGTAATTTTAGCACTTTTGTTGCTGGGAGATTCCTTTCGCCAAGGAAACGTTGGCTTCTGAGCAGTTTTGTGTGAATATGACATTATTTTACATTGTAAATAAAATCACTATGGATGTATTTCAAACAAGTGAAATGAAGGATGCATTTTTTGTTTATAATCAACACATTAAATGCCACTAATTTTAAGAGTTTGGGTCATTTTTGATGTACAAATTAGATGTCTTGGTGTGTTCTGCCACCTAAAAAAAAATATTCCAAATATGTTTGAAACAAGCAGAATGAAGATTGCTACTATGCTTTACATTAAATCAAAATATCTCAATAGTTTTGCCACTTACGTCATTGTTTGTTGCACTAAAAAAATTAATAAAACAGTAAAAACAAAGATGTGTAGCGCATTGACATTTAGATAAATTGGTATATGTGCATTTGCCAATTTTGTAACAAGTAGTGGCGTATATTTGAATATTATGTAATTTTTCTTGGAAAAACTTTTACTTCAGATAAATTTGATGTTTAAATTATTTCTAATAAAATGTATTAACACTTTGAGAGCTGGGGTACGATATATTTGTACTTTGATTTCGGCCTAAAACCAGCAGTTGTCAGTTGCCTTCCCAACGCCCTAGCTCCTCAGCCGATTGTGCTAGAGAGCTGTTCAAGGGCTCAAACGAATCGGACAGTCTTCTAGATTGCACTCGAAAAAAAATTTTTTGGTTGGGGGTGCAGATTTTTTATGACTGACGTCATAAGTGAAGTAGTTTTTGGGACATTTTGGCTCCTGTTGCCTGGCCTAAGGCCCAACCACTAGGCCAAAGTATTTCAATGAAGTTTTTATTGGAAACTAGGCTTGAGTCTGAGTCTTTTGAGCCTTTGATCGACTTTCTAGCATTTCTGGTTCAAAAGTTATGATCTTAAATAAACAAATTAATTAATTATTTAATAAACTAATTAGTCCAATATTTTGTTAGTTTAGTTTAGTTTATTGATTTTCAGCCACAAGGCCCACAAGACATGGCGAGCTCACACATAAAACAAAGTATGACACTTGCGTAACTTCAACACACTAGAGGCAATTATACACGCCCCAACACAC
>JGI24021J15306_10005618_pt1 | contig 14920 bp, 13 predicted proteins | sample Ectturendosymbi1_FD_15306 | JGI IMG/M metagenome (IMG submission 15306)
ACCCTCTAAAGACTCGTGAAGGTATGTAGTTTGCAATAAAAAAAAACGTTTCAGTTTAGGATGTCTGTTTTTTTTTAATGCATATATGATGATAGGATGTTTATGCTATTTTTTACTGATGTCAGCAGTTTTGCCCGTCCTCCCTTTAAGACCTGCAGGAGCCATTTAAATGAGATAAATTTTTTTTGAGTTGAGTTGTTTTTTGGTTACATTTCAGGACTTTGAAGGGTCCGAATGGGTTTTTAGCATTCCTGGTTCCAACATTAGGGCCAAAAAACATTAAAATTAATTAGGGAAATCCCCCAAAAGTATTGAGAAAAGCCCCTTACCCATTAGCTGTTTTTTGGCCTAACTCTTGAACCAGTAACGCTAGAAACTCAATCAAGGGCTCTAAAAATGCGTATTCTCGCCTAGAATCCAAAATTACTGCGAGCCAAAATATTTGCGCGTGGGATCGGATAATGATGTTATATAATTAACCAAAAAACATACCCCCATCATGATCCCTTTGGCCCAAAACCCCCCATCCAAATTTAAAAAAAATTTTTGTATTCTAAACTACATGACGCCATGAGTCATTACAGGGTTTGAATAGCTCTCTAGCTCAATCTGCTGCTGAGTTATGGCTGACCAAAGTTTGCCCTAAAAGGGCAAATTACGCCTTTTCTGAAAAGTTTGGGATTAGGCCAAAAACTGGGTTTTTGGCCCATAATTTTGGCCACAGATATGCTGGCAAGTCAATCAAGGGCTCTATAGACACGGATTTTGACCTTATTTTCAATAAAACTTTGAGTGAAAAGAATGGGTCAATAGGTTGGGGCCCAGGGCCAGCCAAAGGTGGCCAAAATTTCCAAAACACCTCCACTTGTGGCAGTCCCCCCAGTGAACCCCCCACCGAAAACAAAAAACGTTTTTGTTCGATTTCAACCAGAAGACTTGCTGAATCCGTAGAGGGTTTGAACAACTCTCTAACTCTAGCAGCTGGCGAGTTATGGCCAAAAAAGTGCCAGCCACTAGCGGGACGCAAAGGGTTAAATGAAGATACACTATATATCAAGCAAATAGAAATAATCTGAGAATCTGTGAAAACTGCAGTGTGTACTGAAATAAATTTAGTATGTGGCAAACTTTACATGAATTCCCTTTAAAAATGTAATAAGCCAACATATTTAAGCTTTCATGAAGAAATGCATGTGATCAACTGCACATGCTTCAAGCCTTAGTATTTGTAGTTATATATTTAATATCTTGATGTCATTATTTTTCAGGAGCACTACTAATATCAAAAATATAATTTTCAACTTTTTATCTCCTGCGGCTATTTTCCAACAAACTCTACAAAAAAGCATTCACAATATTCTGCATGTAACATATATAACATAAGCTATGCAATCATGCTGTGGCTGATAAAACATGTAGAGATGCAAGTGGTTTTGGAATAGTATGTCAGCATAAGCCAAATATGAATAAGAACAAACAAAAAAGATCAGCCATTGCAAAAATTTATTTTGCTGATTGGCAATTCTTCCACTTGATGTTTTTAAAATATGCAAGTTTACAGTAATTTTGTGATTCATATACATAATATTCCAAAAAATATAGCCACAGACATTGAATACATTATTTTATTCAACATTTCATCTTAGTCATAAGCCATCATCAGGAATAAAAGTAAAATGCAAATTTGTCATTGGTTTGCTGTTAGTTTAAACAGCAGCAAACTGTAGGTTTTTTTCTTTTTTGGTGGTCCCATGTAGTGATGTAGTTTTACTTTATAACCTTTTGTTGATCTGTGTCCATGAAATCTGCACAATTGTACTTTTCCTATCACCAGTTTGGAAGCAATGCTAAAAAAGAGTATGATTTTTTAGTTATGCTGTTAAACTGCCTTTGTTTGTCAAAGGTATTCAGAAAATGCACCCTGTTTAGTTTATCATCATTTAAGAATTTCAATGAAGTTGTAATGCACATCATGTGTAATTTTATATTTTAGTGGCAATCTTTAGATTCTGTGGAATTATTTTAAACTCAAATATATTGCTAAACTTGTCATTGTTTTTTTCTTTGCAGATGGCAGTGAATTTATCATTTTGCCTACAACAAATTTTAAGCTCTTTTATTTTATTGAAGTGATGTTTGGTGCTGTTTTCGTATTTTGTGAAACTACTTGTAACCTGTTTTTTTTCACTGAGACATTTCAGCCATTTTTTTCACTGAGACATTTCAGTCATTTTTTTGCTGAGATATTTTGGTTATTTGTCCCATTGTAATATTGTAACTTGCTGTAACAGTGTTCATTCGTCTATATTTTCAGACATGTGACCAAATTGACTTAATTTTTTTTGTCACAAAAAAATTCAGTCTATGACTGAAACAAATCTAGCTTTCAACCTTTTGCTGTTTAAATCTATTTAAGCAAGTTGATTACATTAGCAGTCTGGGCACAAAAGTTACTTTCAAAAATACTACAGAGAAAATGAAAGCATTTGTTTTCAAACTTTTATGTTTGAGGTACTTGCTGAAGGAAAATAAAGAAATACTGTGCAGGCATGGCCTGAAAATATTTTTTCACTGCGAAGCACATTCCCATGTAAAATGCCTTCAAAAAATAAATGAATAGTCAAAGGAAATTTTCCAAAGCATCCTTCATATTCAAAAGGTTTAGTCAGTGTGCATGAGAAAATTGCATGTGTGCAAATAGGTAGCTCATAGAAAACTTTTAATTAATTATCAAAGACCATGGCATCTTGCTTTTACAGTATGAGAAAATATCCACTTGAAAGTTTTGTTAGATTTTACTGTAACATACGTATTGTTGGAACTGTGGTTCTGAATCTTTCCAACCTTGGGAACCCTTATTCATAAAGATATTGGCTTGGGGACCCCTCATCAGTATTATGCCATTAGTCAAAGTATTGGTCGTTGTGTGTGCATCTGAGGTTATAAGAAACAGTTTGGCACTCCTTCCGGTAACCCTATATTTTTCATTCGGACTCCATTTAGGAAACACTCTGTTTGACAGACACAGACTGTGTTTCTCACATAAAAAAGCAATATAATGTTTTTTTCTTGCATGTAACAAGACCTGTATTAGTAAAACAAAAATAGTTGATTTGTCAAATAAAGAAGTATTGTGCTTGAATGAAAGGACTTGTTTACAGATATGAGTAGTTTCAAAGAAATCATAAATCTGCTAATGCTACGCATTTGCTTTTTTTTATCAGACTGCAGGGCTTGTGAAGTACCATGTAAAGGCAATCCTTTGACGTAATCCTTTGAAGCTGCAGCTGAGTTTTGCAAGATGAGGAGATACCAAGAGCTGCTTCTGTTAACTGCGGTCTTCGTTTGGTGTGGCACTGTGATTTATTTTTATAGAAGCCAAGATTCAATGTAAGAGTGTACAGTAACATATAATACCTTGTGCTTGTCGACAGCGCACAGATGCAATTAGTTCTGTGACATGTTTTACCTGGTTTTCGTTGATACAATTGCGTTTACGTTTTGATTTTGACACATCTTTCGTATTTTGTAACTGTAGTAAACTGTTGTTTGTTTAGGTCTGTAAGAAGCGAAAGCCAACTTGAACTGGACAAAGTCTCAATAGCCATAGACCAACTTCAAAAGCAAAACTCTCAGTTGCTGCATATTGTTGACATGATCGAGTAAGCCGCAATGCAGTAGATTGAGTCTTGGTGCCTGAGTTCTTATTCGCACGTAATTGGTTTGAAGCAAAAAGTGGTTTTGGTTGTGACTTAATTTCATTCAGCAAACGATTTAGTCGGTCGGTCTAGAACTGGTTGTATGCATCTTTAACTGCGCTTGGAACGAACGTTGTATAAAATGAAGAGTGTTTACTACAAGCGTTTCGTGTTTTGTGCAAATTTACCACTGTTAAAGTTTGTTTTCCTTGAAAACTAATATTTTTTGTAAATGTAAATTTCCAGCTTGGTCAAAATACGCGATGATAATACGACCGAGAAAGACTTGCGGGAAACAATGAGGAAGCTGAAGAAGCAACTTGAAAAATGCCGATCCAGCCGTTCATCGCGCACAGCAAGCGTCGGTGGTAATTGAACGAACTAACCATTTGAGAATAAACGTACCGTACTCGTGAGAAAGAGGTTTTGAAACAAATATTTTTGCTTTTTGGCAGGGTGCTAAAAAGTGCATTAAGCACGAAATCTATTATTCATGGCATGCTTTAAAATATTAATGCTCAACTTCTTAAAGGCAATAAATTATGTTAAGAAAAACGAATTTCGTTTTCTTATCTATTTTGACCCTGGGCGGTGTTGCCAACCTTAATAAGTTAGGTATATTGTGCCTAAAAAACTAGCTAGAATTAAACTTTTTTTTGCAGATCTTTAATCATTATTTTTCGATCATAAGTGATTATGCCACCACCATAGAATAAAATTGTTATTTTTCAGAAATACTCCCCTGAGACTTTTATATATTCAGGGTTTTTTTTAAGGAAAATGTTAGGTACTCGGTATGGACCTGTAGGGGCCCGATTTCTCTGATTCTAGAGACCCGATTTTATCTGATTCTAGGGACTCGATGATAAGTGTATCTTATTCTAGGGACGTGAATCGGGTCCCTAAAACGCTCTAAAAACCCTGATATATGTACCATTTTCTGAATAATTGATCTAAGATCAATAGTTCAGCAGTTAGCTTTGCGGCTGCATTGGCTCAGACGGCATTAAAAATATTTTTCTGGACAGTTTGACATTTGCAGTGAATCGTTTTTTTTTATTTATGGTCGTTCATGTAGTGTTCCGCTTTTCGTGTGTGTATTGTTGCTTTTCGAGCAGTTAGGTGAATTCGACTAACACACTCTTAGGTAAAGGTTTTCCGTATTTTGCAACAAAACTACGTCCCATCCTCGCTTCGAAAGTCAAGCGTAAACGAAGTTTGTTTTCGTTTCTGTTCTATGTCAAAGTTGGTTACATATGTTCCAGTAAATGCGATCCCGTTCCAGTCGTTCACCCTTAACTTTGCTGCGGGTTGATCCGCGATGCTGTTCTTTTGATGCAACTGCCCCCAATCATGCTGGGATTATTTTTATTACAAACCAGACAAAATATCTTCAAATTTATTCTTCTAAACTTGTTTGAGCTTTGAGGGTTTTCAATTTTGTTGTCTAAATTCATTTGCATTTGTGCTTCTCTAGGGCGGAAACATGCGGAAATTTGACATAAAATATTATCTCCGCTCTCACTAAGACCTGAAATATCTCTCAAATATGTTTTTTACGATCCGACTGACTTAATGGTGTTGCTGAGCGCAGATCTTGCGATGGTTTTAACTCATATTTTTTCACTTTAAATAGAAATTGTACGACGCATGGAAAATAACGTCGCGTCAATGAGCGGTGGGTAAAAGCGTATAGAACAGCTTGCAAAGCCAGTCGTTGACTCCCTGCGCTGCGCTTTCTTCAGGTAACGTTGAAGCCCCGAGTAAGGAACATGAAGTTTTGATGAAAAAAATAGAAAACGGAGTGGTTGAGCTTGGGTACTCCATCGAAACAGAACTGGAGTTGCTGAAAAAACAAGCGNAAGGAGAGACGGAGACGTCGTTGAGCCGTTTGAGCACACAACAGAGGTGACAGCTGATCTATATATGAAGCGCTTTTAGCCGGCTTGTCTCTTGACAGCACGGATTCCTTAATTGTATTTTTCCTTCTTGAAAGCTTTCCGCATGACTGCCATGAATGAAACGTCAGCCTTTCTCAAAACAGCGTGATTTTTTAGCTCTGTGCCAAACCGTTTTTTGAAGTTACTTGATTTTTGTAGTATTGAAGCTGACTGCTGAAACATCAGCAAGAAAGTGTGTTTGTATATCAAACGTTAATCAATTGCAGGAGTTGGAAATACCTCGTTCAGCATTCAAGCAATGTGACCAAAACAGAACGAACTGAGCCAATTTATCCAAAATTGCTAGTCTTGGGGAGTTTTGTGTTTTTCATTGATTCCTTTTATTTTTTTTAATTTTTGCTCCCAAAGTCAGGAGTGATCCGTACACGAAGTAAATCTTTGTCTGTTTTCATCAAGCCGCAATAGAAGAGAAATTATGACTCTTCTCCTTTTCGCGATTAGCGCACCGCGCATTCTGACGATGTTGATATTAAGTCACCTCACCCGATTGAACTTACCACTAATCACGCGAAGCAATTTTCTATTTTTTGCTAACACCCTAACATCAAATCACTTTCATCAAGCGCCAATCCGGGGCTTCCCCCTGAACAAGCAAGACGCACGGCAAACACAAGCTTCACTGCGCGAGTTTGTTCACAGCTTTGCAAATCTTTCGCTTGTGTCCATTTCCAGATCGATACTGATTGATATCGAAGATCTTAATAAACTCACGTCAGCGTGGAAAGAACAAGAGGCGAAGGATTTGCAGGACATCGTCAAGCGCCGAATCGACTACATCCAGGTTGGTTGCGCATGCAGCGGCACCGAGGCCAACCTCGTTAATCGTTAATAAGTTCTGCTGAAACAGCTGCACATGCCACACGACAAAATCGCCGCAGGCGCATGCGCTGTGCGGTGCGCAACAGCAGGAAGTGAAGGTAACGTGGCGTCCGCACAACTTATTTTCCGAAAAAAGGCAATCTGAAATAACGTCGGGACATATGTGACTTATTAAGATACCCTTGTCTCGAGCTCTAGCAGACTGCAATAAATGTGGCTTGCACAGGGATGTAGTGCTGGCAAAAAAAGGTGTGGGAACGCATCCAAAAAGTAGCCATTTTAAAACACCTTCCAACTATTTTTAAAGGAAAACGTGAAAAAGGTGCGGGAACGCCGTTCCCACACGTTCCTGCCACACTACACTCCTGTGCTTGCAGCGGTGATAGTTTGCTGCCTTGCGCGGGTGAACTTTTCGTCTCACCTGGACTGTTCCATGCGATTTTTGTTTCACACAGAACCCCAAAGACTGCCCCCGTGCCCGACAGCTTGTGTGCAAACTGAACAAGGGCTGCGGCTTCGGTTGCCAAGTTCATCACCTGGTCTACTGCGCCCTGATCGCGTTCGGAACCAATCGGACGTTGGTCGTCGAGTCGCAGAACTGGAGATACAACGCCAATGGCTGGGAGGCGGTGTTTCAGCCTGTGAGCCAGACGTGCACCAAGGCATCCGCGTCTGCTGTACAGTGGAAAGGTAGGTAGGTCAGCGGGGAAGGGCCTTCGCTCGTTGTTTGCACTGCGCGACTCTTGGATGAAGTGTTTGTTAGTGAAAGACTTGTATGGGCGCTGCACTGTCTGTCCGTGACGAAAAAAGCTGAAGGTGCGTCATAACAGCGATGATTCGGCTTCGAGCGTCTCGACTGTACAATCTAGGCCTTGTTGGTTTAATGCGAACACCTCAGCGCGGTCCTGCGTAACCCAGAAAGCTCCAGGGGCCAACTGATCAACGTTTGCCGCGGTCCGCAAAAGTCTATTTCGTTGCAGTTTGGAAGAAAATGGAACGACGATTAAATTTGAAGTCAGGCTTTTGCAACGTTTTGTGCAATTGAGAAATCTCCCGCTTTCTGCAAGAAAAGCTCCCTCGGCCCGTTTGCTGTCCAGGCCTGCCCCGGCACATAATTTCGTGCCCTTACCTCTTTCAAGCACTGAAACCTTTCGTGGTGCGGATTATGTGTGAATGGCGGCAGACCCTACCCACAGATTTAAATCTCTCTCTAATCCCAGGTCAACCCGTGTCTGCGCTTAGTAGAGTCCACAAAAATGTTGGTAAGTCCCCCGCCACCAGCCAAAGAGTGCCGTTTTTTGTTATATATTAATATAAGTCTCTTGGAAAAAGATTTTATGATTGGGGACGCGCAGTGTTAACGCGAAATCGATCTCCTGTTCACTTGTTTTTCACCTTTGTGGAGACCAGTTACTTGAGATGAGTATAAAAGAAAGTTATAGTGTGAAACCAGTCATCAAATTTTCCACCTTTTACACTGACTTTAGTCCGCGCAGGCTTTTGCCTCAGGATGAAGTTTGTGCGTGACGTGGAAGATCTGACGTCAGGACGAGGTTTGTGCGTGACGTGGAAGGTTTGACGTCAAGATGAGGTTTGTGCATGACGTATAAGGTTTGAAGTCAGACTGAGGTTTGTGCGTGACGTGGGAGGTGGTGAGCCACTAATCTAACTCGGTCAAAATCTGGAGAATTTTGTGAAAAGGTAAAAAGCATCGGTGAGAAAGGACTTTTCAAGTTGTCGGCAATGCACGTCGGTCAAGCCGGGAATTCCCTCATTCTGGTGCTTTGACACCAAGATTCATGCGCTCGTTCAAAAGGCCAGCGCTTGGCGAAAATTACGGATCGCGCAAAGCTTGCAAGTGTTCGCTAACGCCACCAAGCAGTGTGGGTGCAACGTATATCAAGAAATGGAACTGCTGGCCAGCCATCGCGCGTCTCACGACGCTACGTGTTATAACTGCTGAGCACGCACTCGTCAAAGCTCGGCAAACATTCTTTCGCTTGTCAACAAACCGACTGCTCCACTGACAACGGACCAAAAATCCGGACTGCGCTTGCAGTCGTCGACCCCCCCACAACACTACACGTGTCTCGTTCTTCGCCAAACGTTGCAATGACGTTGGAACAGCGCGCGAGATAGCGCTGCGCAACGGCTGCGAACAAAACGAGCGGGACAAAGGTTGCAAATCACATAACGTGATTGATCGGTGCTCGACGAGGCGCGCGGCGGCGCATTTGCTCGGTCCAGTGCTGGGTGTTAATTGACATTGCATGTCACATGGATGGGATAGATCCGAGAGACACGCGACTNTTATCGATCGATGGTGGTACCGACCGTCTTTGGTAGAGTCTTGACAAGAAAGCGTGGCTTTTGTTGGTTTGTAGATTTTTGTGTGGAGGTGCTAGATGACATGCCTGTCAATCGCAGGCAAAGTGAAGCAGAAATCTTATTTCCTGGTGAAGTTACCCCTGTTTCACACTGTGGCTGGCTCTCCGGGCAGTTGAAATCAACAGTGTGTTTGAGCGCTGACCGATAGTAATGTAACAAACGTGCTTATAAGAATCACCCGTTTGCAACATTTTAAAAGTGTCGCCCGTTTATTTATAGAGTGCAAGGTTATTTTTTGCAAACTTGGCTTCTGTTCTCGTGGAGGATCTCTGTTGAAGCTAAACATATATGCTATTTTAGTTTTCTTGTTGTTTCCACTTATTCCTGCCATTACAACACCCACCTTTAGGATATGATAGATTGAGAGTCGAATGTGATGCGAATCAATTCAGTTAAGGGGGGGCTGCAACAGGCACCGTCATTGCTGTGGTTCACCTTCGGCGGGTTGTGCCCGTAATTGGACGTTGGGGTTTGTTTCCTTCACGAAATCGTCCGTTGAAAGCTGAAGAGCGCAGCGCAGCGTTCGTGTCTGTCTGGCGTCTTTCAAAAGCTGTTCGAAAGCTCGCGCAAAAGCATGATTACATTAACGTCGTCTCCGGAGACACCAGCCTATCGGCTTAAGTGCCTTCCGCAATCGATTTTTCTTGCTAGATAAGATGTCAGCCCTGTCCTTAGGTGCTTTGCAGCTGGAGATTAATTTTTTCTTTACCGGCGGCACATTAGCTTTCTTGTCGCTTTTTGCCGAAAGCAATGGCGTCCCAGCCAGCATGCCGGAAAACTCGCTGAACTTGCAATCGATGGCAAGCTCACCACAGCCTAGCTTTGCTAGTTTTTCTCGCATTTTGTCCATTTTCTGTGCCATGTTAATGGGAATGTGGTAGAACAGGAAAAACGCTTAAAACAATTTTCTTTACTTTTACTTAATACTTTTTTTGCCAAAGCAAACAATTTTCTAGCCTTCTAGCTGGAACATTCGTGAAATTTTGTGGCGTTTTTGTTCGTTGTTGGCCGCTTGCGTGCTGAGCAACGGTGGAAGGATCTTTATCACCACTAAAACAACTTTTTCCTCAAGCAGGCGCCAGTATCGTTATTTATTTTGACTCACTGCAAGTAGCAATGTCTTCATCCGCACTAATCAACGGCAACTGTTCGAAGTTACTTCCGCGTTGGTCGAATAAATCGTAGATTCTATTTGAACAAGATTTCAGGACTGAGGATGCATAGTGTTACGTGAAATCTATCTCCTATTACAAAAAAAACTTTGCTGATGAATTTAAACCCGTCGCCTCTATGGAAAATAGTTACTTGAATACAGATAAGTGATTGTGCAAGCTTGAATCATCACCAACTGCAGAAAGCAAAACCGAGTCGAATGACTCCTCGGAAGCTAGCAGCAAACGCAGAGCTTTTAATTGTCGTGAATCCTAGCCTTCTAGATCTAAGTCCGCCTGCAGTGATTGGAGATTCGCGCACAATGGCAACTTAGCATATCGTTCGTTTATCACAGAACAATTGCCACTTTTTTTCAGCACTGCAGTTATGCGTTTATTCTTGGGAAATAAATGTTGACGGCATGACATGACACACGCAAAAGCCACATATATCATTTGACTCAGTCGCTTTCGCTTTTATCCTTCATCAACTTTGTTTCCGTCTTTTTCACCATCATCCGGGGCCGAAATATTCGCAAAGGACGGTTTGCTTCCGGAAACAACTTTGATACGTCACCCGCCAACACATATAGTGCTAGTTCTAGAGACCCAAACGCTGCTTGAACCCGCCGTCACTTTTATCATCATACAAGCGGCCAAACTCTGCTTTTCTTCAACGCCTAACTGTCAAGGACTGCGTTTCCTTCACACTAATGGATCAAATCTGTCGATAAGCTGAACTTTCGTGGATTTTATGCGCGCCGCCATTGTTTTGTAAAACGTTGTTGCTGTGCCGCATGGCTTCATAGGACGCCCGCTCCTTGTTGGGAAATTAGGTTTGTGACTGCGTGATTGAAAAGCAAAGCGCCTACGTGTTGATTCATGCTGAAGCCTGGTTCGTGTACGAACTTGTGTTAACAGCAGTTTACACCAGGCAACAGTTGATCTGCGGTCTTGTATCTATGATCGTGTTGCACACAGCACCCTTCACAGATCCACAGGTCGTGCCTCGCGACGAGATTTTGTTCTTAAAACAGATCGCGACATCCTGTGCGTGACAGCTTCAATCACTGACTTCGTTTGCGAATTGCTTGTCCACGGCATCCGTCCGGCCCATTTGCAAGTATAACAAGATCTTTTCTTTGCTCTCGTATGCAATTATCACGTGATCTCTAGGCTTTATTCGATCATAGACTGAATTGTTTTTGAAATTACCGAAAAAAATTAAGTCAATTCGGTCATAATGTCCGAAAATATAAACTAGTTAATACTGTTTCCGCGAGTTTTGATATTATTACGGGACAAATGACCGAAATGTTTCAGCGAAAGAAAAAACCAGCCTGATCTACTTTCGGAAAAACTAGATCTCGTCAGACTTACTTCGCTGTGTCGAGAAATTAATCTTCGATTCCCTTCAACCAGGACGACGCTTGTCAGATTTGCTTGTACTGTGTTGTCCATCTTGAAAGAGTTACAAACTTGCAGCCAAGGTTTGAAGACGTGTAGACATTGTCTTGAAATCAAAACAAAGGGATTTGCACCTGTGAACAGATTGTTTGTGTAAAGAAGAGGAATTGCTTTTCCCATAGCCGTAATTGCTAAACGAGAGCTCAAGGCATCAGATTTATTGCTCCAGAGGTGTTCATAGCGACCTATGGTAGGAGGTTTCCACAATATTGCCTAATACGGTTAGGTGCAGGTGAGAAGCGGCTTGTACGTTACGAAGGTATGTCAGTCAAGTGCAGCGATTCACGGTGAATGTGAGATATTTTATGAACGAATGTTTGCTCAAAGCGCAGGGTCTGTGTATTTGCTCCAACGTCTGCCAGGTCTGCAGTGTGGCGAACTGTGTGGAGCGCTACGAGGTCTGGTGCAATTAAACTGCGGAATTTTGCATAGTGCTTTGAGCGTTTGCAAAGCGAACCAGAAACCTTGCTATGCAGATGCATTTTTTTACCGGTCATGATTTCTACGCGTGGTTAACCTTGTGCAATCCAAATACACCAGTAGTGTTAGACCTAAGAAAATTTCACACTGAGCAAATGTTTGTTTTAGTGAGCATGCAATTGCGCGTGGAGCACAACCGGGCGCACGCACATACATGCATTGAAGCGTTTCAAGCGTTACAAGGGCTATGCAATATATATACAATATTAAATTAGGATTGTTGCAAGTGCGCGAGAATGAGATTTCACTGCGCAAATAGTCTTGTGGTACTGCGCAGTTGTGCACCTTAGAAGGAATATAGTTCAATAGCTGCGAGGTCGAATCTCATCAATGAATATTTTCATGTGACCGCGTTTTTTCGAGAAAATTCGATAACAATCAGCAGGGGGCTTATAGTGTTCGCAAACTCCTTGCTACATGTTCAAGCGTTTGAATAATAATAATACATATAAATAAGTGCTGCTAGGCCCACTCCGTGAGTCATTCCGGGTCACTTGCATTGGCGTCTGCTGCATGCTGAGCTGAACAATCTCGTTCTTCTGTCAGGCGAAGAAGGAAACAAGCACGACCAGGTGGTCGTTCTTCCCATCGTCGACGGCTTGCCGCACCGCCCCCCCTACCTCCCACTGGGCATCCCGGAAGATCTCGCGCCGCATCTTCTGCGTATCCACGGCAACCCGTCGGTGTGGTGGGTCGGTCAGTTCATGCGGTTCGTGATGCGGCCGCAAGATTGGCTGCAGAAGGATTTGAACGACTCCGAACAGAAGCTCCGCTTCAAAAAGCCGATCGTTGGGTGAGTATTGCTTCCTGTGCTCAGGCTGTTGAACCTTTCACCTGCGCGCCTTTAGTGTTTGTGCGGGAACGTCCAGGTCCTTTTGTGCGTCGAAAAATGAGCGTTTACTCCTATTCGAGACGTTTCGTGCAATTCTGCTCTGCACTGGACGGCAACTTCAGTGGTAAGGAGTTACTTTCCAATTGAAAGCCTTAAAGCAGGGGTGGGGTGCCCATTTACTATCACGGGCCGCAAAACCAATCAATTTTATCATAAAATTCTGCCTTTACTCTATGAGGAAGAGTGACTTTTTTGACTTACTATCCAAGTACCTGCTTATTTTATCATAGAGCTTCGTTTTGACGCTATGCTCTACTGTCACATGGGTAACGAAAATTTTCATGCCGGACATATCAAATGTTCACGCGGGCCGCAGGTTTCCAACCCCTGCCTTAACGCGACGAAACTATTAACGGTCAAAACCACACTGCTGGCTCTTTGACAATCAGTGATTGGCCGTCCGCGATGAGACATTAGTTTGGAATTCCGGAGACCTTCAGAATAATTTGCAATCGTACTTCAAACTAGTTTTGTGCGTCGGTTCACAAAGCGTGTAACAACTGAAGCAGGTGACGCTCAATCGCTGCAACGACAACACTTCGAGGAAGCCGGCGGGAACCGCTTCCGTTTCTCCACGAGCTGATTGGCTTTGTTTTCTCTCTCAACCTCCAGCTTCGCAAGCTCTGCTTTTCAGAGCCAAGAGGAGCTGGTGACGCGGTGTTGATTGACCGGTTGGTTGTCAAGCACGCCAGTTGAATGGGGGGAAGGGAAACGCATAAATATTTGCTTGTTTACACGTACAGTCTAAAGAAGGAGGAAGAGAGACAAAAAAACTTGAAAACAACAAAAACTCTAAATAAAACACACACAACCCTGCGATTAAGAAGTTTCATGCCATTTGCAGAAGGAAAGCTACTACACTATGCAGTGGTAGGCTAAGGTCCGTGAGGTCGTGGTATCCGTCGCGGAACAACTTAAAAGTTTTTAAAGGCAACCCGTGGTATGTAAAAAATTTATGAACACCCAAGGATATTAAGGTCACAAGAGCGAATATTGTATTTTCTTATTAATAGTATTTTTCATGTCCTGAGCAGAGGCGGAAAAATCAGTCTTAAATTTACCGGACAACGGAATGGCCAGGCCTTGATCGCCCGGGAAATCCATTGGCAATGTCGGCAAATGAAGTTGAAATTGACCGAAATCGTTGCTGTGCAAAATTCGAGTGCTAGAAAGCACCAGGCACCTAAGAATGCTTGGGAGCATTTGAAGAACGCACGCAACCACGTAACCAATTAACATCTCTAATGCTGACACGGCATTGCTGGCACAGAATCTCACATCCACGCAAACTCCCAATGGTAAACCCACTCCTGCTGCACCAAGGCAAATATTCACTTAAATCTCGAACCAGGCCTATCGGTCGGCAGCACTCGGTGCAAACAGACTCTCCTGAACTGACATTCGTTTTAGTGCAGAGGTTACGAACATGCGGCCCGCAAAAGAATTTCGTGCGGCCCGCGAAGTATTCAGGCGAGACCAGCAGTCTTGAACTTTTTATTACTTTCGTTTGTTGTTTGTTTCCGCTGATGAACAATTTTTTTCGTTTTTAACAGGTTTCATGGTATGCATAAAAAGTTGTGCGGACCGCTTACGCAGCGGTAACTGACAAAGTGGCCCGCGATAGCAAATAGGTTCGTCACCCCTGTTTTAGTGCAATGGAATATAGCAGAGTCGGCTGCTTGATTTGTAAAAAAAACGATTGTTTTGCGTTCGTAGCTCGGTATTTGCGGCGTAAAGAACGGCCTGAAAAGAAAGTTCGCGTATAACTGTTTAAATACCTTTTGCTCTGCCTTACCATTGTGACGAAACTGACGACTGAATGAGCAGTAAACACGTTTGCGCGCACAGCAATCGATTTTTATTGACGCCACAAAATAATGGCCGACCCATCTTACAAATCTGACCAGAGCGCGTTTCGCTGCGCGGTTGACTTAGCCTGTCATTGTGCGGCGATCTTGTACCTCTGCTGGTCGTTAGTTAGGCAGCGCTTGACGTGATAAATCAAGCGTTCCCAACCTGGGATACATGTACTCCTAGGAGTACATTTGCCTATCTGAAGGGGTA
>JGI24021J15306_10005619_pt1 | contig 14919 bp, 10 predicted proteins | sample Ectturendosymbi1_FD_15306 | JGI IMG/M metagenome (IMG submission 15306)
GCATATAACAAATTATACAACGAGGAAAAAAAAGTGAAATGGAGAATTAATTGCGGAATAATAAACGAGTTACTATAATAGACAAATCCAAGGTGTTATAGGGAGGTAAAGCGGTTAGTTAATTCAAGATATTTAGAGACAGCGTTATGCATGTTGGTTATGGGTCTAAGTTTCACAATTTTGCTTTTGCTAATTTGTAGCACAAATTTTGCTAATTTGTAGCACAATTTTGCTTTGCAGCTCAAACAAATTGTAAGCACAATTTTGCTAATTTGTAGTTTTCTATCTTAAACTTGTATAGAATTAATTTCCTTTATAGATTTCTCTCATTTCATATTTCTGTGCACGACAATCACGTTCTCCCTCTGAGCAAAACTCTTAGCCACGAAGGCCAAACCGTCTAAACGAAAATTAATACTCGCGAATACTGAAGAAAACCGAGCCTGCCGTCATTACCTGCAGGGTTCTGTACTGTACAACATGCGTATGACCTGGAGGGCCCTTTCAAGTGCTTATTCATACAAAACATATTGATTGTGGGGAAAAATAAAAAATGATGTTTGCAGGCAGTGGTGCCCCATATTATAGGTCACAGTGAAACGAGCGACGTAACTGAAACTAATTACACATGACTGTCAAAACCGCTAAAGCAACTATTCGTTCAATTCATCAATATGTGCGCATTAAAAACTAGGGCTCGCTGAGACACAAAAAAAACACTGTTTTACTTATTGTTCAGTCACTTTGATTTTTAAGAAGCTGTAGTGTCTCAACTTCTTCAAACAAGAAAAAGTAAAACAAGCTACTCACGAAAAGTCCGTTTTTTCCTTCTTTGCTTGTTTCTTCGTACGCTCTAAATTGCTTGCGCGCCGTTTCAGTTTCATCTTTGAAAATGCTGCTACAATAACACCAAAGACAGTGAATGGTTCTTGGCTTTCTTCACGCTCTTCTCGGTTCATGGGTGTGAGCTGATTATGAGTTGCTATGGTGTTCAGTGTCGATATATCCTAGGAGGGTCTGATTCCAAGGCGAGACGACCAATACCCTTTTCGTCTGCAGGATTTTGAGTTTCTACAATAGCAGCAACAACCCCAAGCGGCCTTCACTTCGCACAACTTGCAGTAGCTGGTGAGGTTCCTTTCACAAACAGTAGCAGAAATCAGCAGTGGTGTAAAACAGTCTTCTCGGCTTGCACCACACTTGTTGATGTATGACGCGCTGCAGCGCGAACTTCGGACAACACAGCCTGCTGTTTCCAAGTTTTTCGTAAGTACCCTCAAGCGCTTCGAAATGCGGCAGCTTCCTGGAAAACACATGAAACGAGATGATTACATAACCTGTGGCACGTGAATATGTTCACCAACAACTGCTGGCGTAGATAAACCATAATCTTTTTGGGGGACAAAAAAATTTGGGCGGGGGAGCAAAATTTGATTTTAGGCTAGCAACAGTATTTTGTTTGGGATACCGCCTCTCAAAGCACAATATGACTTGATATTTAAAAAATTTGTGGGGGGCATAGTCCCCTGGGCTCCCCCTGGCTACGCCTATGCCGACAACGCGCGTAATTCTGACCTTAGTAGCTGCTCTTGTGAAGACAGTTTTGTTGCAGAGGATGTGATGAAAAGCACAATTTTGCTAAGAACAGAGCATCAGCAGGATGTCATTTGAAAGCCTTAATTCTGAACAGAACCAAATGCACGTTTTCAGATTTACTGCGCATCTGAAACAAAGTTGCGTTTTATCATCGAATCCAGGTTGCAGGAAATTTTTGAAAGAGAAACAAACACCAGCTCAGAAGCTGTTCGAAGCAAATATCATTTGTTAAACCAAGTTCTACTCTGTTTTGGAATCCCTGAATCTACACGTTCATATTAGAAAAAGTCATCCTATTAGCTGCTGGAATCTGCGAAACTGTCATTAGTTTCGATACAATCATGTTGCGGAAGTGGAAACGCGTGAAATAATTTTTCGTAAGAATATAACATCATAGAAGTATAGACACTGGAGTGAAAACAGTTTTTCGTTTCATGCATGGGTGCTGATGTGAACGTCGTTAGATCCTTTCAAAAGTTTATTCAAAATGTGCTTGACTGATAGCTTTCAAGACATCTATTTTCCCTTTAGTTGGTATCGTCGCTTTTTCCTTTATTTTCTATTTTACTCGCTTTCTTTGAAAAAGTGGGGATTTATGTGTTGACGTGGTTGGTTTGGCAACCGTTTTCAAACCAGGGTACTAGCTGCTTTTTTCATTCAAACATATGGCACGCGTATCGTATACGTCTTAAGCAACGTTCATATTTCCATTGCCTTTAGTAGGAGAGCATATCTTTGCAAACATCTTTCACCCCTGGACGCAACGTACACTTGACAAACAGTCATGCTGATTTCCTTGCAAGGGCCATGTCCGTTGTTCAGTCATGCATGACAAAAACTCGCTTTCCTGCCCTTCGAGAACATTCTGTCGTTGTATCTCATCCTCCATATCGTCGCTTACTCATGATTTTAAGCACGCCTTGCTTTAAGGAAGACGTAAATGATTTTATCTTTGTAACATCGTAGATTTTAATCTGGTTCATATTCGAAAAGTTGACCTTTAAATCTTTGCCTGCCTTATATTATTCAGCTTCAAACCGGGTTAAGACCTTCCTAAACTGCCAGTTACTGTGTTTTTTTAGCAAGCTTGGTTAAAACAGCATGGAAATCTGCAAAGTTGTTAGTGGTGGAGTTGATCCAAGTTTGACATCATAATCATGTAAGTTAAGTTCGAACTGGATTAATAACTTGTGACAATACAAAATCTTGGTGCCTGTTCAGCATTCCGTTCAAAATATATCGGATAGGAATAAAAAAATAGATGTCTTTTTGAAGATATCTCTGATTTATTGAAATTATGTTTAAAATAAAAATAAAACGAAAATTCACAATGCTCTTATCTGAGTTGGGATTGAAATAAATAACCTTCAGGAATCAAAATAAGTCCACCATTAGATCAAAGTAAGTCCACCGTTAGTAAACCCCACCATAGCTCAATCGGAGTTTAAACCCTCAGTTTTACAAGTTTCCGGTGCTTTACCCGTTGCTTAAACCCCACCGATTAACTTTAATTCATTCCAAATCTAATCACGGAAATAGTTGTTTTGCTTCAACGTTGTCGAAAACGTTAGGCAAAAACATGTTAGCTTTGTCATGATCGTATTTTCAAAAAGTAAATACTATAGCATAAACTTTATTTGGAATGTCATTACAAACTAATCTTGGCTATTTCTCAGCCAGCTATTTCATTATTTTTTAAAATTATAAGTTTGTTATAATGTCATAGCCCTGACTATACCACGGCTCAAACAAGAGGTTTCCTGCAAAGACACGATGCTCCTCCACAACAGTGGTGCTCAAACCGTGGCCCGCGGGCTACATGTGGCCCTTAACACTTTAATCATTTAAGAGAATTTTTATTGAGATTATTAATTCTTGTGGCCCGCGAAGGGTTTCTGAAAGACAAATTTGGCCCACGAGCCAAAACGTTTGAGCACCACTGTTGCGTTTGCACAATAAAAAATCGCAATAACTAAAAAATAACGTACGATATCACTATGTTGAACAGACTCATTTTTTAAATTCACGCGCATGGCACTGGCAGCATCAGCGAGAGAGACTCGTGACGTATACAAATCGCTCCGCACTTCACAGCACAAACTCCCAAGTTAGCATATCTAATTCACACAGCATATCCTTATGTCACAAAGTTATTCATGAGTTGCCAGACACAACAGTAGCCTACTGTAATGGTCAAAATCACACTTAAAACAATTTTTAATGAAAAAGTAGGCTATCATTTTGCCAGGTGATGCTGTTATTTTAGCTACGACAAAAAGTGGTTCCATATACGAAATATAAAATGTAGATATATGAATATTTTTATCAGAAGCTCTCGCGACCCCTAGAAAAATGGCAATCGACCCCCAGGTTGAAAACCACTGTTTTAAGTGGTAGCAACTAGTCTGAACTAAACGTTGTTTGATTTTGCCAACTTTAGCAGGGGAAACTTGGTCTATTAAAAAAACTGCGTCTTTATTGTGGTGGGCCGATATAATATAATACCCGTAAGAAGCTAACTGATGCTTATAAACTTTTCTTCTGTGCAACGCACTTGTTCACATCGCAAATGCGCATCGCGACATTGACCGCAAAGAATGCACCTGTCGAGACAAACTCCTCATTCAGCCTGGGGCATTTCGAAGTCTCCGATTGCTTCGCGGAAAAGGATTGAAGCAGCAAGTGTTGCATAACTTTTCAAAGCCGTTGGACTCTTCTAGAAGAAGCGCGAGATTTATGTTTCAGCTCACCTTGGTGTAAAGTGATTGATGGTAAAAACTACCCAAAACGTGCATTTTTTTGTTACAAACGTTGAAAGCAAACTTATTAATTTTCATGCCCGCTTTTCCTCTGGGGAGAGTCGTGGGGGAAGCAACCCTAAGAGGGATCGAAATTCCTAACGGTCAACAGAAATCTCAGATAGCATTGCTGGCTCCTCACCAAGACGGGGCCAAGAAAGGTCGGAGATGTATAGTTACGCCACCTGGTCCTTGAAAGCAAGCTTACTTGGAAACCAAACTTACTGGTATTTAAATATACATGCATATACAATATATACTAATAAGAAATTTTTGCAAAACAAGTTTTTTAAAGACGGTTTACAGTTTTTGTAAAAAATGAATGTGAACTACTTTAATTTACAGCGGGTCTGTTGTAGTCTATAGGAAAATATCGGTTAAATATAAACTGCGTAAACGTGAACCTTGATCCACAGAGCAACACTTAAGAGTGTAACCTCAACCGTTTTTGTTGTAGTCAGACATATCTCGTTTTGCAGAAAGCTCAGGCTAGTGAAAACTGATTTTGTTTTCAAACAATAGCCCAGACGGTTATGCTGAAACATTCTCAAAAATATAGCTTTCCTTTCGGAAACAGCGAAATCAGCAACTTCGGCTTTAAAAGGGTTTTGATTGTTAGATTTTCAATTACCTCCAGTAACAAGCGCTACCTTTAAATCAGAATTGATGAGCTTGATGCAGTGGTAAAGGCGACGACAACGACGATGACTTTTCAACGAAGTTGTCTTCAAAATATGTAGCGCAGTACATAATTTCTTACCTTACTGGTGATGGTGCTCCGCCAACTACACGGATATCCGCAGTATTCGTTTTTCTATCTTAGATTCATCGTTCTTTGCTGTATATTTGTCGTTAAATAAACCATTCTCTAAAAGCTAGCAGGCTGCCAAGCTTATCCCAAAAGGATTGTCAGATGATGACACAGCTCACCGGCTACTTTGTTGAAAATTTCCGGAAGGTATCTTCAGAATGTAGTCATGGGCGCAAAGAGGGGGGCAAAGGGGGAACAATTCCCCTGGCGCCAAACCATATGGGGCCGAATCACTGATGAGGGCGCCGAAAAGTCTCAACAATATTACAAGTACTTTCTTCAATACAGTACATTCACTTCCAAAAGACCTCAGGTTCGAATATGGGGGCGCCAAACTTGCTTCTTGCCCCGGGCCCCATCTAACTTCGATACACCCCTGAATGTACCGTGCACTTGTGGGCGTAGTGCACTCAGTCTCAACATACAAACCAAAACTGGTTTTTCTTGTTACTCTTGCAAAACCCATACTCTCAGAATTTGTTGACAAGTTGGGTCAACAAGCACAGTTTTATCTAAGATCCCGTCAGATCCCTAGAACATTTCTTTTTCAAAATCGATTCCTTTACATGAAAGTCTACTTTCCCTAAATTGCTACGAAATGGACATACTTTAAACAAAAGCACTGGAGCAACTAAGTGAAAACTTTGGTATGCACATTCTCTTTTGTGGTGGCCTCCATTCGCAAGTAGATTCTGTTTGTTAGAAAACTTTATTTCAGGGATTGACTGTGTATATGATGATTGGTGATGCAAGTTGGAAAAACCTTATAGTTGCTGAAAACAAAAGTGTTTGGAGAGCAAATCCAAATGGCATAGCGTATGAATCGTATTTGTGTTTGAGGGTTTTGCAATTATCAGGTTATAATGTAAAATTTTTGCACATTAGAATTAATTTGCAACAAAGTTGCTTACGACATCACTTTGATAATGAAAACATGTGCAAAAAACTTACTTCAGTGAGACATCCGAGTCGTTTTTCGAAAGTCCTTGACTGATGCTTGTCTTTTGCTCGAGGCGATTTTGCAATTTTCTTGAGCAGCCCGTTGAGTAACGACGAGATTACATGTTTACGTCTTGAAGAAAATTTAAGCTAGCATAAATATTGTTCAGCTTACTTAGTTGGGAAATGGCGGTTGCATAGCTTTGGTCTTGGCCGGCTGTTGCATAANTTTGCTCTTGGAAAACCAAACCAATGTAAAGTATTTGTGCAGAGAATGGTTTCNCGTTGACAGAGTAGCTTGGTTGACGGAGTAACTTGACTGTCCAAATTGAANCACCCTCACAGTAGGCGGTGTAACCAGACTGTTCAAATTTAACCGTTCTCAGAGGTCACGAACNTAATCATCTGACTCGAAAATCTCAGAACTTCAGGCTTTGAATTTTAACCAAGCCAAGCTTGCCTGATGTAACTGAGATCATTCTGCTTTGAAAGCTTTTGACTAGGGGAAGTTATGAGGCAAAAAATCTAAAAGATCATCCGCCCTGACCCGTTAAGAAAAGAAACGTGATCGTGCAACGATCGGCCTCTGCTTTTCAAGTGTAACGATTGCTCATGCCTGCTCATCCAGTAGACTCAATCCACGGACTTTCCTCCACAAATGTGCTCGCAGCGACGCTGGTAATCCTGATTCTGCAAAAGTTGCAGCGCAAATGACACGACCTACAATTTGGGCCGTTTTCTGCCATGAAATGCGCAAAAACGATCAAAAACCATCGCGCACCGGTGGTGAGTGTGATCAATGGCTTCGTTCGGTTTAAGCAACGGACCCGGCTGAAATATTCGCGACTCTATCTTCATGACCCATCCACAAGTTGGAGACCCCATTTTGCTCCCGCTACACATCTCGGGGGGCGAAAGGGGACAGCGCAGACTGCTTTCACTCAGAGAGGCTTGAAAGCTACGAGTAAACGGCAATCTTGCCATAAACTGGTGATTGGAAACTGGAATATTAGTTTGCTCACACGGAAAGAACACGAACTGGTCGAAAGAGCCAAACGATATTAAATGGATATTGTTAGCATCTCTAAGGTGAGGCGTCGTGGATCTGGGCGATTGGTGGAATCTCGTCTACTCTGGCGTTGAGCTACAACTCAGTCTACTAGGTGTAGGGTGGGGATACATATAAACCATCAGCTGGTAACCCGTGTTAACGAATGAATTCCACTGGAAGGAATGGATTGCATGTTGGGGTTGACGTTGTTAGACCGCTCCTTGCGATTGGTGCTGGTATAAGGCCTTAGCGAAAGTGCAACCGGAATTCGTGGAAGGAACTAGTGATGCTTTGCGAAAGGTTAAAACTAACAAATCCACGATCCTTTTGGGAAAATTCAATGCACACTTTGGAAACTTCTTTTTTTTGGGCCAGTTGTTTAAAACACTGCTTGGCCGCACTAGATCTCGGGGCAGGTGTTGAGCAGCCATTCGATTGCCTTATCGTCCAGAACCGTCAGGCCATGCAGTCCATGGAGAGGTCGATGGATTGGACATTGGAGGACAACATGGTTGACGGTTTATTCTTCTGCACTACACTCACAGGCCGCAGAGGAGGCCATACCCCAATTGTACAAGCAGGAGCGGAAACGTCCGACACCGGTTCGGCAGCGGTTAAGCCGGACCCAGACTCTTCTTGGGAGGGTCATTCCGAGGGGTGGGTGCCGGTGTCACGGATGAAAATGCGGAGTCTTGTGGGGTTTTCCGTCCACTCCGCATTCCATTGGTGATCCGCCCAATGCGCTGCACGTATGGTGTTATTGTCAGATGAACTGATGAGAAGTTGTGCGGCGAGTACAAATGGGTGTCTCGATTTGAGGCGCCGTGCGTTTGCACTCGATGGACGGGTGAGCGCTGAGTGGAGCAGATGTCCAGGCTCCATGGCATGGCGTGCCAGAGATAGTGTCGCTCCATTGCGACGAAGCTTAGCAGGTTGGACGCCTGCAAGGACGTTGAAAACAACACTGGGGTACGGAATGGCAAGTTATGGCCAACCACAAACGCTAGGTGGCCAATCAAGAGTTCAAAAGATATGGATTTTCGCTTAGTTTTTCAAAGAAAAAACAAGTGCATTGCCACTTGAACTTTTTTCTTACACCCCGATGACGTCATCCAAAAACCTTGACCTCCCCAGTGGTGACGTCACACCAAAAAAGTAAAAATGCGAAACGTTCCAATTTTTTATCAAAACTACAAGACTCCGCCATGTTAAAGGGTTTGAACAGCTCTCTACCTCTATCAGCTGGCGAGTTATGGCCGAAAACGTGCGAAACAAAACTTTGGTTTTGTGCAATTTAAAGGTTTAACCTATTGTCATTATACTTTGACGTGATAGTAGTTCACTTCAGCCTTGTACTGACCGTATTTTAATCCGGTGCTGGTTTACTTTCACCTGATGCTATGGTGATACTATTAACACTTGCTATTACAGCAGCAGGTTGCCAGGTGCCAGGTAAAGGTTGGTACCAGGTTAAAGTAAACTAATATCTGTTAAAGTGACCAGTATAAAGTTAAAGTAAATTAGTATCAGGTTGAAATGAGTTCAGTACCAGGTTAAAGTCAACTTAGTAACAGGTTGAACAAACGTTTATGAGCCAGTAGTTTAAGAGCAACAGACGAAAATTGCTTTAAGATAACAATTTACACAACCGTTGTGACTTGTGACGACGTTGCCAACCTTGTCTCTTCCTAGTTCAAGCAATCGACTTCCAAGCATCGTTTGCTTTTCTTATCGTAATATATTTGTTTGTAGTAGAAAGTTACTGTATGCAAAGCGAGGTTTGTTGCAAAAACTTGCTTTTACGAAAATTGAATGTGTTACAAAATCTGAGCTTTAATGACTGACCAAGCTTAGTAGGAAATCGTGATGATGTTCGCTACAACGCTCCTTGTAGTTCTGCCTTTCTCCTTATGGGTGCTTGTCGAAATAAGCGCTGCAAATACGTGAAATTTCATTCATCAAGGTTGAACTTCACACTATAACGAGCATCTTTATGAAGAAACGTTGCCACTTGTCAAACAACACGAGTACTACACATGGAGATGCGCCGTTACTGCAGGACTTTTGCTGATTCTTAATAACAATTACGGAACAAACAGCTGTTTTATGATGAGATTTAAATTCTAGTGAGTGATTGCGGAGCTTCTATCGCTTTATAATTACAAAACTGCTACCCACCCTTATAATTACAATATACTTTGAGCGATCGAATGAATATTTTGTTATACGAAGGTGAAATGAAATGCACAGATTCTATTTGAATAAGATGTAAGGACTGATGATGCGTATAGTTTTACGTGAAATCGATTTCCTATTACAATTTGTGATTCATTCCTTGCTTATTTCACCTGTGGAGTGAAGTTACTGAATGCAGATATGTGCAAGTTTGAATCATCGCAAAAAGATGAAAGCAGAGCCCAATCGGCTGATTCCTCTAAAGCCTATAGAAAACCTTCTCACCTTTTTTCTCCTGTTTACCCCTTGCCAGCTTCCTAACATAAAATTTACCCCTTGTTTTTTATTTACTCACTAGCACTGTAGAAAAAAAACAAAGTATTGTAACTTCAGCATCATTAAATTTACCCNCAGGATAGGTAAAATTTACCCCCTGGGGGTAAATTTACNCCCAGTTGAGAACCTCTGTTNTAGAGCTTTTAATGGAAATGTACAGTATGAACATAGCATTTCTTGAAGAAAGGCACGCTCATAAGGAATGAAAGTGCAGCGGGCCTGCAATATTGAACAAGAGATATTGTTGTAGTTTTGTCTAGGGAATGCGAATAAGTTTGCTGCAAGTATTTTATGTAACAATATTTTACATTTCCCATATCAGACACATTGATCTTTCTTTAACTGCCCCGTTTGCCTATGTGAAGTCCTGAGAGAATTAATGATCGTCAAGCAAACGTTTTTATATATTTTGTTAAACCTGTTTCTTCAAGCAACTTTTGAATGCACCTTTAAGAAGATTTTCTTTAAGATGATTTTGTTTCTTTCTTTAAGATGATTTTCACCTTTAANATGATTTTCTTTCGAAAAATTTTACTTAGCTTAAAATATTGTATTTTAGGAGATTTTGTCTTAAATGCGAAGTTATCTGCATTGNTTCTTATTTACGAACGTCTTATGAGACTGTCTCTCGTAGATTAGATTTTGAGCAAGAAACGCATTTCCGGTTCTTAACACACTCAACCCAAGCAATTTCTAATCAATTTAATCATTTTTTGTAAATAAATCTTAATTGCAAAATATTTCCGGTCGCATTTGATTTGAAACTCCTGGCAAACATCAACAACACTATTTGATGCGAGATGCATAATGTTTTAGCTTCAGTTCAGTTTTTCGACAATACCAAAATGTTAGAGCTTTTCTTCAAAAGATATGGAGGCAATGAAAAAGCAGAAAAACGTACAGTAACAATGGTTTGGAGAAAGCAGTGCTTGCTCAGAAAACTGAGAGGACACGAGACTTGTTTGTCATGTGTAAACAGTGCTCGGAGCGATGTTGCAGGAAGCTTGGGTTTTGAAGCTAATTAGCTACGTATCATTTACTTGCATACCGGAAAATTAATTTTGGCAAAACATGTCACGCGCGTTTACGCCGCATTTCTGACGCAAGTGGCATTCGCCGCAAAAGGTGCAACAGGCAGCGAAGCGGAATGTCGCAACAAATTGAAAAGATGGATTGCTGCTGCTTTTTTGTTCATTTACTTACCGGAATTTCGGAATTGTTAACTACCGTTTTGGACCCGATGTTGAAAGTTTACGTAAAATGCAATAAGGAAATTCGTGTGACTCGTTTAAAAATATACGTCGTTGAAAATAGTGCTTTCACCAGATTTGCCAAGAATCTTTGCGAATATCGAAAACAGTTCTGTATCTCATGGTGAGAACTCACAAATTATTATTGAATTGAAGGCATTTCAAGTGAAGAGGAAAATTGAAGTGATAAAATGCAAAACTTGGAATATTACACAGAAGTTAGCAACAGAGGGCTACATAAAGAAAAACAAAACACACCAAGGGTGAAAAGCATGTCTATGTGTAGCGAGTGTGGGATAGCAATTGGAGGATGGAAGGTACTACACGAAGACGAGGCACTGTATACAAACTTAAAGAAAAATGGAACAAACATATGAATGATCAACTAGCATAGTGGCAAGGCAGCACGACATTTTTGTATTGTTTTGCAAATTGAAAAGACGAATGAGACTTCACGTTTTCAGAGATTTCAGACCAAAGTGTAGTACCAATACCCATCAAAGAAAGCTGACCCAGAGATGCTTTTATTTTGGTGAGTGGTATTTTTACGATGAAAGTCTTTCTTGATGATTGTTTCCGGACTCCAGATGCAATCTTACAAAAGCAATTGCCAAAGTTTTCATCCAGTCCACAGTTATCAAAACTGTACATAAATTTGGCAAATCAGAATTTTTTAAAATTCTGGACTTAGGATACAGAGAATATCTGTTTTAGTTTTGTTATAATTATGGGCTCTTGCAGCTTTGTTCTGCTATCTAGTTAATGGATGTAAAGTAGTTTTACTGGCTCTTCCCCAATTAAAATTTGAGCACGTTAGATAAAAATGAAGATAAGAATGAAAAATAGCAAAATAAGCAGACCCGAGCACAGAAATGATGGTGTGTACTTTCGTTTGAAACAAGTTACATTTGCTTTAGAACGTTGTGTTACAAATGTTTCTACTTGAGGCTTCCAAGTTTATCATCTAGTTAATGCCAAAACATGTTTAATCGCTTCGTTTTGACCTTGGTTTTCATGAAACTACTTTTGGAATTAAAATTATATCTAATTTGTTAGCATGAAACCAATAGTGAATTTTTTAAGTTCCTAGTTAACAAAGCTTTTTAAAGTTTTTTTCATAACGTATTAGTAATGATTGTATGTGAAACAGTATTGAAGATGGCGGCTTTTACGATATCGTTATTATACATAGGAAATATTAATGATCCAAGGACATATCCATGAGGGACACCATATGTTACAGGTAAGAAAAAAGAGTTATTATCTGCTATTTTACTGCATTGAACCCTGTTGTCAGAGTAGGAAGCAAGAAGTTTTAGGGGTGCTCCTTGTACTACATAGTAAAACAATTTTTGAAGCAGGTTATCATGATCAACGCAGTCAAAAGCTTTGTTAAGTCTAAGAACAACTTACATGTTATTATTTTTTATACCTTTATTACAAATAATGACAACAAAGAATACAGAAATTGCTAATTCTTTAGAAAGTTTAGTGCGAAAACCATATTGCTGTGGGCTTAGAATGAAATTACGTGATAATAAAGACTACTCTCTGCTGTAAATCAATTTTTAAAATTCTTTAAAGAGGTTTTGAAGAGAAGTATGTATATTGCTCGGAGGAAGAATGGATATTGTCCTATACCCAATAAGAGATTTGGAAATGGTTATTTTAGGAATGGGTGTAATTTGAACAATTTTTAAAAGCGACTTGGGTAAAATGTTTCACTGAAGTCTTGTCGTGATAATGATCGATGTTTCCAGAATACATTATTAGAGCATAGACGTAGCCAGGGGGTACCTGGGGGCCATGACCCCCAAATTTCTAGAACATATAGTCATTTTGTGCTTTGAGGGGTGGTATCCCCAAAAAAATAGACTTATTCACCTAAAATCAAATATCTTGACCCCGCCCAATTTTTTTGCCCCCGCAAATTTCGTTGGTCCCAAAAAATTTTTGGGCTGGCTACGCTACTGTGTTAGTGACTGACGACTTTCCGATATCTTGACGATCAATTGGCTCAACAGCAACAAACATTTATGTTAAGCACAAGTTTTCAGTTTGAGGGATGCCTAAAATGCAGAATTTCTGACGTTTTATGTTTGCATGTCAATCTTATTTGCCTTAAATGTTCTTACAACTTGTTTATTGAAAAAAAAACAAAGTAGAAAAATCAGAAAATTGATATGATACTTTAAAAAAGTGGCTGTACAGGTAGAAAGCCAAGTTGAAATTGTGTGTTACTCTTGTACAACATACTAGCTTTGCAAGTTCTGTGAACCGCAAACTATGCGTATACGACAAGTTTTGCCATGACGTGAACAAAAAGCAAACAGCAGGTTCCATGTCGAGCACAACATCTGAATCACCTAATTATATGCAGTTAAGCTTGGTACTCCGCCAATGCTGACTTTAATTACTACAATCAAGAGTCCTCGTAGGCAGCGCGATCGCTTTCCTCAACGCTCTACAAATTCGCCGTGCTTTTTGTTTTCACAATGAGTGTTGGTCATCCCGAGAACGCATGTATTTGAGCATTTTTGAAAAAGGCAAATTATTTTAAGGAATAGATCAATTTTTGGTCATTATGCAAAGAAATTATCTGCGTTTGATATCCTTTCAGAACTGAGTTAAAATCAGACCTGAAGCTTTGCTTCTCCAACGATCTTTTTCATTTGGACGCTGCTAACATTTTTGTTACTTTGCATCTTTGAGTACTTAATCTAAGATGAAGACTGAAATTTAGCCTGGTAATGTGCTGGTGATCTTATGTTTATATTGGTCTGATACAATGATGGGCATACTGCGGCTCACCGACATGTTTTGTGTGGCTCTTCTAGCTGAATAGCAATATCTCAAATTGTTAGCAAGTTGCTGCCTCATGCTTAATGTTTGTTTCATTTATCAATGTGTTTACACGAGTTCGTGGGTTTAGTTAACAGGTTGTCTACGTGATTGGATTACAAAGACAGTGAAGCTGGAGCTCAAGTTAGGCTACTTAAGTTTTCAGAACAAAATTGAAATTTTTAAAGAGACATACTGTATTATCAATAACATTCTGTCATTTCCCAATGTAAGAATTAGAACGAATGCTCTTCACGAAGAGGCAATTGTAGGCCACCAAGTGGAAGATTACAAAAATACATTGCAAGACTACTGGAGGAGTTCCAAGTCAGATTTGACCATTTGCAGGAGTTAAATCCATGCTTTGCATTCCTTGTACATTAACTCAACGTTAAAATGTAGTCGGTGATGGCTGTCCAGTTTGCCAACCATCTGTTACATAGTTGTCTGCTGCAGAAATGACACTGACCGAAATGCAAGAAGATCTGTCTCTAAAAATTTAGTCAGTGCTACTCTACAGTTTATTTCTGGTGACAGGTTTCAGGAATTAAATATCCAGAACAAGACGAGTGTACAACTCATTTGCGTATTTAACACAACTTTTATTCTGTGTAATGAAGTTCGTGAAATCAAAACATCGTGCAACCCTGATAAATGAACACTTGAGAGAATTAATTCGCACAGCTTTAACAATGCATTGTCCAGACTTTTGGAGACTAGCAAATCAAAGAAAAAACCTAATATGGATAAATAATGCGTTTGTTGTATTTCAATTACTGTAGATCATTTTATATAAAACTTGCTTTCTTACTGCATTTGCAGTGTTTCTTTAAAGGTTTTTCGAAGGGTGTCGTGGTGGAGATTTAGGGTGTCAACGCGATTTTCCCTTCTATGTCTGATACTCATAAATGTTTTATTAAAAATGCAAGTTTCCGGTAAAATATGCCTAGTTATTTGAACACGACATTCAATTTTGGCAAAAAACTATAGACAATTTTATAAAAAGAAAGTATTATTGTCCATACTCATTCATTCATTCATTCATTCATTCATTCATTCATTCATTCATTCATTCATTCATTCATTCATTCATTCATTCATTCATTCATTCATTCATTCATT
>JGI24021J15306_10005621_pt1 | contig 14919 bp, 12 predicted proteins | sample Ectturendosymbi1_FD_15306 | JGI IMG/M metagenome (IMG submission 15306)
ACTGAAGTGTTCTACAGTAGGCCTATACTTTAAGAGTGATATGCACGTGCGACCAATGCGATTCAGCATTTTGTGCACTCCAACTGACAGCTCTAATAAAAACAAATTGATGTATTCTGCTATACTGCTGTGCTTGTTTACATCCAAATACGATAATAATGGAAACAGGATGAACTACAGCACCGTGTCCAGCAACAAATTTAAGTATATCAATATGTAAATCATCTGCAAGGACAAAACAAAGCGTTACTATTTCTCTCAAAACTAGAAATAAGATTGGGAAGATGTATTATATGAAACGTCATTTCTGCATAGACCCGATGACTTTATTAGTTTCACACCAAGCTGTCCCCCCCACATTTTACAATAAAATTGCGCCCATGATGCATAGGGTGCTCAATCTCCCATGTTTGAACAACTTATGGTTTGGAAAACAGGAAAAGAGATTTGCAGATTTGTTTCCAAAATTCAGTAAATGTGCTTCATGTTGATGGTATCTGTGATTTACATTACTGTGCCAAGACTATTTTCACTATAAGCAGCTATTTAGATTACAACTATGTAAAATAGCTGCTTCTGTCTGACAGCATCTCGCTGCCTACAATCAACTAGTTGATCTGCTGTCAGAAATGGTGATATATGTTCGATTATTTGAAGTATTGCAATGCAATAAAATGCATTTTGGGTCAACTCCAATGACATCAAAAATAGCTAATGTGCACTGACATTAGTACAATTGAGTAAATTCGGCATTTGTGCCTTTTACGCGGCTGTAAATGCTTTGCGTCGGTAAACGGCGGAGCAGAAAAATGTTGGTAAACCCAGTGTTAAAGCAGGAATGGGAAATCTGTTCTGTTTACTATCACAGGCTCCATAAATTGTAGAGTATCGCTGGGGTGCCGCAAAATGAGTTATTTTTTGCCCTGCGATTCTACGTTGACCTTCCAAAAGAAAAAACAGAGAGAAGGTTATGTCAAGCGTCGAGAGAGACTTATCTTGACTTGTTGTCTACGAGCCCGCTTGAAATAGGATTTCGTTTGGACGCGATGTTGTAAAAAAAATTGATGCGGCCATATTAATTGTTCACGCGTGCCATATTTGGCCCGTGGGCCGCAGGTGCCATATTTGGCACGTGGGCCGCAGGTTTCCCACCCACGACTTGACGCAGGCGAGCGATTACCAGTTGGTTTTGGCCACAAAACGGGAAGTATACATTTTCTTTAAATTTTTGCTGCATTAGCTGATTGTTTGTAACAAATCGCGATAACCAATATCTAGAAAATTTTCAAAAAGAGTAAAACAACAAGAAGACGCGAATGTATGGTGATGGCACGAGGACGTCGTCATATTGAAGATGGAAGATCACGAAACATTTAATGACGTGCAGTATATTAAGGAAATGCCAAATAAACTTTTGGTTTGCAGTTGGTAGATTCATGAAATTTTTGGCTGAAACTTTATAAGACGGGCAGTGGCGTATCTGTGCAAAGTGGCGCCCATTGCAAAATTTAAATGGGTTCCCTTTCAAGTAATTTAAATATTAAATATAGACACAATTTTTGCAAAAGGTACACCATAAAATAATAAATGTTTTAAAACGGAAAATATTTGCGTTTGTTTGTGCTTTGCATTTTTCAGCAAATAAAATATAAATATCCATAAGGACTACAAGATACTTCTATACACATATATTATTTTATGATGAACATCAAAAACATTCAAGTAATAACGTTATCGTAGTCTATAGGCCTACATCAGTGGTTCTTAACTTTTCTGCGCACTCGTAACCCCTGAGCTTTCATAAAAGTTTCTCGTACGCCTTGTCTGAAATCAAACAGTAATCGATAGTAACACATGCAGTGAATATAACAATACAATGAATTTCCAAAGTACACCAAAAATCAAACAGAGTTAATGGCTCTTTTGTTTTTGTTTTTTTTCAGTCATCAATCTGTAGCCAGGCTCTTTGTTTGAGATAGCCACTTGCATATCATCACTAGACTCTAAACGATTCCTGGTTTTATATTTGATGTGCAGGAGAGTTGAGAAACCGCTTTGACATGTAGTTTGTTGCAAATGTCCCAAGGACGTCCAAAGTTGTCCTTGCTAAGTTGATGGAAGTGTTGAGTTGCTTGCACCAGAAGGTATCTAACTTTATTGGATGGAATTCCAATTTAATTGTTTTTTTCTGGCTTTATCTCAACTGGATCTTTCTTCATTCCACTATTGTCATCCATGTATTTTGGTTTAAAAATAAGTGGGTCCTGCATCCAATCCTGCTCAATAGAAGCCTATCCTGATTGAAAGTAATCGTGGAGGGCCTGCCGTAACGCCTGCAAATAATTTTTTTATTTCAATGACAATGAGTAACGATGTTTTTCCAATGGAAACTTCATCAAGCTGTGGAAAATTAGCACAGTTGCCTGATCCAATGCAACTAATCCAGATTGAAGGTTTACCCTTTAACGTCCGCGCCGGCCACCACAGTGGCTGGTACACTTTTGGCCATAACTCGCCAACTGCTGCAGCTAGAGAGGTGTTCAAAGCCTCTACGGATTCAGCAAGTCTTCTAGCTCCGATTCAAAAATTTTTTTCCGNTATGGGGACACCCCTGGAAGACGTCAGAAGTGAGGAGGTTTTGGGTTTTTTATGGCCTATTTTACCCGGCCTTAGGCGCCAATCCAATGAGCCAATATTTTCGCTCAAGTTTTTTTCTGGACACTAGGCTATCATCCGAGTCTTTCGAGCCCTTGATTGGCTTTCTAGCATAGCTGGAACCAACGTTATGCCACAAAAACGAAAAGTGGTCAAACTTTCTACCCCTACAAACACTACCCTGGGGTGTATAACACCCCGTTTGCATATGGCCTTAACTCGCCGCTAGAATAGGATAGAGTGCTGTTGAAACCCTCTAACGACTCGTGAAGACTTGTAGTTTAGACTGCAAAAAACAACTAAAGCTTGAGATCTAGAGTTTTTTGTTGATGTTTACATAATGAGAGGAAGTTCATACATATTTGCTTACATTTGGATAATGACTTCACCCCCTGGGAGTCGAACAAACGAGCTGATTTTGTGGTTCAAAATTTTTTTGGATTCTAGGCTATAATACGAGTCTTTAGAGGGTTTGATGGACTTACTAGATTTATGGTTCAAAAGTCATAGCAAAATAGGCAGAAATTAATTAGGGAAATTCCCTGAAATTACTCAGCATATTCCCCAACGATTTGGGGTCTTCTGGCCCTAACTTGGCACCAGAAACGCCAGGAAGTCGATCTAGGGCTTTTAAACTTCATATTCCAACCTNGAATACAACCAAACTTTGGGCCACATAATTGGCCATTGTCCGGGTGATGANGTCATAAAAGCCTAACCAAAAAAAGCAAAACCTACCCTCTTTCTGACGACACCCACCGANNACCCCAAGCCCAAACCCAAAAGTTTTTTNNNAGTGCAAACTACGACTTCACCAGTCTTTCGANGATTCGAATAGCTCGCTATCATGTTNTAGCGGCGANTTATCGCTATCCGCGCAAGCCGCCAGTGGGAGACTCATGCATTTTCTGCAATTTTCTGATTTGGGGTAAAATGGGGTTTTAAGGCTATGACTTTGGTTCCAGACATGTTAGAAGGTCAACCAAGGGCTCTATAGANNAGGATGATCATCTAGTTTCTACAAAAAGTTCGAGCCAAAGTTTTGACTTATTGGATTGGCGTCCAGGGCCAGTCAAAGTTGGTCAAAAATTCAAAAAACACCCCATTTTGCGGCCTCCCTTCAGGAGAATCACAAACCCAAATCAAAAATGTTGTTTTGTAATCGAAGCTATAAGACTTGCTGCATCTGCAGTGGGTTTAATCAGCTCTCTAGCTATAGCGGCTGGCGAGTTATGGCCAAACAAGTGCCGGCCACCGTGGTGGCCGGCGCGGGCGTTGAAGGAAGATATCCTTTCCCCAGCTGTGATCATGTACTGTACATGTTTGCTACCTAAATGGAGGTGTTCAAGTTGTTAAGGTGGCTGAGTGTGTCTGTAAGGTAAGCCAGGGTCATAACGAACTTCTCATGTTCAAAGTGCTCTGCTGTGCCAGTACCTCGGTGTCTCAAAAACTGCTCAATTTATTTGGGCAGCTCAAAAACACGAGTGAGCATTCGACCATGGGATAGCTCTGTGTGGTAAAGAAGAAAATTGTGTTGAGCCCTAACTTTGTTACAAAAAACTTAGAACAGACGGTGATTCACGCCATGGCTTCTGATGAAAGTTTACTGCACTCACAACAATCGACAACACATTCTTTTTATTTTCAGGTCGTGCATCCCTGACAATTTTGGTGTTTCGTACGCCCAAGGGATACGTGCACCCACAGTTAAGAATCACTGGTCTACGCAGTGTTGCCTGACGAAATTGTATATCTTTAAAAAAAATCAAAGAACATATTGCAACTGCAAACGACAATTTCTTTTTGAAATGAAACACATTATATTTGAATTGTGCAATAAACTATTTAATTCAAGTCATGTATCAGTGTTGTATCACTTCTGTTCAAAAAATGCAATTCCAACGAGACATAAACATATCCAGCCTTTTCCGGTTAAATTACACCAAAATGCTAAATAAAACAAAACAACACTTTCCGTGCCTTTATCGAAGCAAAGTCGTCTATGATTTCATCAAAGTAAGCTTTCGCTGTTTCGTCGCTTTCTATTCTCATCAAAGTTATATCACATAACCTTCGCTGACTTGTTATTAATCAATGAGGCCCGGAGGTATGAAAGCACCAGTTTCAGTTTACTGAAAGGTTGTTTGCAGCTTGCAGTAAATACTGTATAACTGCCATCGTCAGCATTATTTGCAAAGCAATTCGAAGAATGTCAGGAGGACTTCAGGACACAATAATTTTAAGTTACAACACTTGAAACCAGAATTTTGCAATCTAGACTCTTCTCGTATAATTGCTTGCCATCTACACCTGAACTGTACACAACTCCTAAATTGTCACACGTAGATTTTAGTTTCTCACAGTCAGGACCTTTTCACATCGCCTTGGACATCGAACAGCAAGCCATATTGAACAGAAATAGTTAGCTCTAAACAAGACTAACAAATCTTATGCATGACTTAACATTTTTGCTCAATTAATACGACAACGATACTAACTGCTAATTTTTCGAGGACTAACTAATGTTCTCTACCTTAGTCTCTGGACTGGAGCATTGTATTCAGCCTATTTATCAGACACTAGTGGTCATCGAAGAAGTTTCATAAAGTCGGAGTGGGCCACAGTAGCTTAAGAAATTTGTAAATCTTACGACCTCAAGAACAGTTATTTGCGTTAACAGTCAGATTCTCGCAGACACGGTCTTAAACTCGTCTCAGCAAGATTCAGACTAATATGTTCTTGCCTGAAATGCAGCAGCACTGACTGACTTATCCCTTCATATAGTCAGTGCTGCCACAGGCTTCTCTGCAAAAATCACTAGATTCACAAAAAGAATTCACTAGATTTGAAAAAAATCACTAGATAATTTTTGCGTCGAAGTTCGCAGTTTTGCTTGAAATGATTTGATTATTTACTTTAAAACACCCAAAAACTTATGCATAATTTGCAAGTTTCTTAAAATAGATGATGTTGAAACCTGGAAAATACAATACAAATAATCTTCGGGTTGTTTTCAAGAGCTGAAAACGACACCACTCACGGAGTATTTCAAACCAATCAACCTATAATTTCAATTGCAGTGTTTCTGCAAGGAAATTAAAATGCCGTCATGCCATGACGGTCATGGCCAACACTGCAGCAATAAACAACACGGAAGTGAAAAAAACAAGAAACTTTAATTTGAAACACTTTTTCGTTTTTTTATTGCTAATACTTGAACAACGATTCACCCAATCAATTGTTTGCGAGTTACAAAGGATTGAAAAATAAAAAAAACAGTCTTCTTAAAAAATATACTTTGCAAAAAATCACTAGATTGCATTGAAAAATCACTAGATCACTAGGATAGTCTAAAAATAACTAGATCTAGTGAAAAATCACTAGGCCTGGCCCCAGTGCTCATAGCGTGAGAAGGACGAGGTCTCGTAGATATAGCAAGCGAGCGTTCTTGTTCTGTCACAATGTCTGACCCTTGTACTACAGCATGGCACAATTCCACAGTTTTGTCATAATGCTTAGTGGTGCTGGCGTAAAACACCCAACTTATTGCTTTAGGTAAGGGCGCTATGTTGATGCAGCTTTGCAGTTTATGAATGAATGGGGAAGGGGCATAATGAGGAGGGCAAGGGGAGCACAATTCCCGGGGGCCAAATCACTGCGTGGAGCGCCGAAAAGGTCCAGCAATGTCACAAGAACTTTATTCAGTACAGTACATTTGCTTCGGAAAGACCTCAGGTTCGAACACGGGGAGCCAAACTTGATTATTGTCCCGGGCGCCACCTAAACTTGTTACGTCCCTGGCATGCGGCGCCAAATAGAGGTTCAAGAAACTATACATAAAGATTGTTGTTTTGCCAAGCAATTTTTGCGCCCCCTGTCAAAGTGGCGTCCATGGCACGTGCCGTGCCTGCCATACCCCAGATACGCCACTGACGACGGGCACAATGTGCAAGCTCGTTCCACATGGTTCATGCTGTTGCAGTGGTATTCCATTTGAAAAAGCTTCACGAATTAATGCAGGCAACCAGCAAAAAATGGTCACAATTGTTCAATAGCAAATCACACATACATCGGATGCAAATCCACATTTCACAAAAAAATCGTAGAATCAAATCTTAGGTGAGCAGGAACGTCTCAGCATCATCAGACGCACTGGTTTGATTCAATTTTGTTCAAGACAATTTAATTTGTTATTATTACCATGTCGTTGTTATACTTTTTTGGTCCTCTACAGATAACGTCCTGGACAGTCTCATTGCCACGGAGGGGCTTTGGTGGGCTTATCCCCCCAAGCAAAGTACCACGCTCCCCAAATTGAAATATGAAACACTATAAATGAGTTGTGATTTTATCAAATTTTCAATACGAAGCCCTCCCCCCGCAGAAACGTAAAGCCCTAGTGAAGACTTCCTGGCGACGATTCTGGTCGTTTTAATTATTTTTACAATATTTCAATCATTCATGGCAGTGCCAACTTAAAAGTAGCCGCGAAGGTTGCTCAGTTTGACGTTTTATTATCATCTAATGATGTCCTCTCTCCAAATCCAGAATATATAAAGCAGTGACTGCTTCAGACATCACGGATAGATGCAGTGACGTTCGCAGAACATTTTCATGGGGGGCGGGTTCATTCAGTGGAGTATGGTGGTCATTTCCATTTGGTGTGCGCTTTTTGTGACGTCACAATTTGACGTCTTATTCATGTTTTCAAGCGAAGTTTGTTGACATAATAGGCATATTCATCTACACGCTCTCCCCTTATTTTTGTAAAAATCAAGCCCTATACACTCCCCTTATAATAATTTTTTGTAAAATATTAAGCTCAAGGGGGGGTTAACTCCAACCCCCCCCCTTGCCTACACCCTTGGATAGATGCAAAACCATGGCAAAGAACGTATAAAATGGAGTCAACCAGAAGTTGCCGTGTGCTAGGAAAGTAGGAAAAACCAACGTTTTCCATCACTCAATAAAGTCCAGGTGTCGTGAACTGACATCAAACTAAATGTCAACAAAAAGAGACCAGCAACTTGCTCCAGGCTATTTACTTCAGACTTCCTCGGAAATTCATTTCAAAAAACAAAACTGCTAAATCTAAACAGTCTCTTATGTCATCACATCAGCATCAGTTCGAAAGTCCGCAACAAATTATTTGCATTCTGCAGTGTTGGTTCATTGGAATGTTCAGTTGCTGATTAGTCAAGGACGTAATTGAAATGTGAAGGACTTGCGTTCAATTTGAATCCAGGTAGTCCGAGGGTAACAGCATGCGGAGTTTCGAACTGAACGGTAGGCACTCAAAAAGGTAGAGAAACACTGCTGCACAGCCATACAATAGCTCAAATTCTGTTTGATGGCATTTCTGGCATAAGTATTCAATCGATGTTCAGTTGTTCAGTTGCAGCGAATTTTTCCACTTCAGCGTCAAGCCATTGATAAATGATTAGGTTGTGCTCTTAATTTCCAATTTGTCTCCAGGAAAGTTGTGAATTTTATCAATGTCAGGAAACCGTTGCCCAATATAAGTATTACTCTCTCACATGGTAATCGTACGACGAATTAGTGCAAACATCAAAGCAAATTCTATTGATATAAATCTATTAAATCACCAAAGGGGCAAAATTTCCTTTACTACATTTTTGCAAAATATATTCATTGAAACGCTAAAAATTACAGTATCAAAAAACTAGGGGTTTTACTTTTAAACAACGAAAACATTCAGGAAAATGTAAGCCTAACAAAACTGGGTATTTTCAGCCATTGCAGGTGTACTTTCATCTTTTCCGAAAGTTGGTTTATGTGCAATAAGGAATAATGGAATAGATATATCATCAACCTCCGGGCAAAAACGTTTGGGAACCATTGGTGTCGCACTTCCAAGATGGGGCAGTGATCACGAAGCAATAGAAGTGACCATGGGCGTCAGAAGGAAGGGCATGGGGGGCTTGGCTCCTCTGGATTTTGAAATTTTCAGCAAAAAGAGGTTGTTTTCTTAGTTTCGAGTGGCAAAAATCAAATTCCACCACTTTTGGCCCAGACTGAAAAATTTAGGAAAAATCCCCTGTTGGTTCCCCCGTGGAAAAAAACTTCCGACGCCCATGGAAGCGACTGCAGTTAATGAATGCGTACGTTGTTGTAACCTGTGGTGAGCACAAACTTGGTTGATTAAACAAATCCCAGCAGCATACGTCAGTCTTAAATATGTGGAATGAAATTAGGTAAACCATTTTTTCGCCGTTCTGCGCCACAAATGCACGAGAAATCATGGGCTAATTGCAAAATTTCAATAAATACCTCATCTTACGATTAAAGGCATTAAACTGAACTTGAAAGTTCATTTCGTACACCCACCGTGCTGCGCATATTGTTTCTAATAATTGCATTCTAAATCATTATGAACGCATGGTTTACTGAAAAGGAGCTACATTCAAATTTGCTTTTACGCGTTTTTTGCCTTACGATTTATTCTTCGAAGATTAACTTCACTTCAGGAAAAAGAAAATGAGCGCTTTGTCTTTGCGAACGCAAAAGTTTTTTGATAACGACTTCAAGCGCAATACTGCCACTATTGTATTTGCAGAAAGTCAAAGAGATAATCTTATCACCCATATAAATGGAGCTCAAGGAGGGATCAATATAGTCACAGAATTTGTGACCAAGATGTTTAGCACATCTTTTTCCGTATTTACTTGATGCTGCTTGCCAGAAGAACGCTCCTCGTCTAGCACTACGAGTTACACAGGAATGAATTTGATTCAAGGGAGTAAATATGTCATCCACTTAAGGAAGTTTAGATTCTTGTATAGCGGGTCTAACTTGGATGTAAAGGAGGTACAATCATAGCTCTAATTACTTTTTGTGCAATACATTCAACCGTCGAAGCCTTGTCTTTCCGACTCCACTCCAAGCTCCAATTGCATATTTCAAATAACCGTAGGCGATGCTAAAATACACGGATTTGAATTCTCTTTCTTTCAGATGGTGTCTAGTTCTATAGAAAATTCCAACACTGCACGAGATAGTTTTCTCAAGGTTGGTAACGTGGTCTGACCAAGTAAGTTTATTATCAATGTACACTCCCAGGTATTTAATGGAGCTTGTTTGGGATACAGTATTTTCATTACTTTTGACGATAAAGTCATAAAGTTGCTTGCCACTGGGACGTATATGCATGTAAGAAGTTTTGGAATAATTTAGAGACAACTTGTGAAAGCGCATCCATTCATCTACTTTCTGCAACCCAGTATTAATTACTTTTTGCAATACTACACAATTTCCGCTTGAAATACACAAAACAGTATCATCAGCAAAAAGACTAGAGTTGAACGCAGATGCTTTTAGTAGATCGTTTACATGTAGAGCAAAAAGCAAGGGCCCAAGTAATGACCCTTGGGGTACTCCCTGGGTTATTTCAAACATAGGGGGTCTACAGCCCCCAACTACGGTGTTCTTCTGAGGCCCCTGCAAGTAAATAACCAATAGTTTAAGGGGTAAGTCTCTAATTCCATAAAAGGTATCCTGTTTCCCCAGCAGTATATCATGATCTCTTGAAAGTTTGAGATCGAAACTCTAGCTCGTTCGAAATCGAAACTCAAGCAGTGTGGAGGTCTGCCAGTGTGTTTCCACGAGTGCAAGACTCGGTGAGTGCTTTGACTGCTTCGAATGCGTGGAAGACTTCAAATGTGTGAGCTTCAAAACTGGGAACTTCTGCAACTGAACGAATGATCGTCTGTGCGGAAATGTTCGAACGTGCGATCGTACAGCATTTGAACTGTGTGCAGTGAATAATAGTTTGATGCATCTCATCTTTTAAGAAACAAAGTCACACAGAAAATGTATGCCAATATTAATCATTGAAACGAAAAATGCTCCATTCTTTGTGTGTATTTGTCAATACGACGCTAGAAGACCTTGTAAAATGACTCTTCCTCGAGTCTACAGTCATTGATTGTGACTCGTGTCATTCGGTAAAGAACATGACATGAGTCGAGTTATCACAACAATATTTCTTAACGTGCCGCGAGTCGAGTCACTGATAATCGTGACTCGAGTCAAGTCATTCATTCGAGTCAAGCTACTGCTGAAAGAACCAAAATGTTCTTGACATCCAGAGAAATTGCTTCAAGCCGATCGATTCAATATCATCCGCAGGGCAACGCATGATGCGATAAAACCGTCCAAACAGTTTGGTGTACTATACAGACCTTTTCTCAGCAGCCGTTCCCCGCCCGAGAACAAGTGGAAGTTAAGAAGTTCTGTCAGAAGCCCTGAATTTCATTCATTCGTTCATCGGTTTCAAGGCACGAGTAAAACGCCTCGCAAACGTCTCATCCGGTTTCCACGACGAGCGATGACAGGTACGACTCTTCCAGTGTGTCTATTTGGACGGGTTGGTTTTACTGTGACGATTGGTGTATTCCGAAGGTAAGCTGTTCTTACACCTGAGTGCTCAACGGACTACGGAGCTGCTCGCATTGAATGAACGGGACTTATCTCCGAAGGTCTGTTGATCCACTCGCGCGCGCAAAGCTTCGCAGCGACACGTGGAATGGACCGAAGGCGGATCCAGGTGGGAAGGTGATTGTGGCGATCGCCCTCAATAAAACATACGAACTTTTTCACCATGATTTTGTACAATTCGGAAAACAGCATTCGCTTTACATAGAGATTTTGTCGTTCATTGTTTTGGGGCTGGACAGTATAGCGACGTCGGTCTCTATGTGCTTTGCATGTCATTTTAAAATAACGTGGGACTTTGCTATTTTAGTGTTTTTTTGCGTTTTTTTGGTTTGCCATTAAGTGGTGGAGGATGAGATAGTTTGTACCGTGTTTTTGACGTTCATGCATCGTTTTTTCTGTGTTCTGTGTCTCGCTTTCGATAAACGCGCGCAGTCCAATTAGTGAACCTTATGTAAGGACTCAGCCCAGAGAGCTTCTTGTTTGATTTATCACTTCGTTCCCTCTAAGTCAGATTTGGTCGATTAAAGCTAGAAATGTCAAAGCCTACCTCTTGCTAGCTCTCGTCAATCCCGAAGTTAGCAAATCTATTACAGCCAGAAAAAGGATTCTTGCCCTATTTTTGACAGAGTAACTACGAGCTGTATCCTTAGTCCACAGGCTCCGAGCAGCATATTGTAAATTGTATTGCTGGGGAATGTTTGTTGTCAGGACTTTTCGTAAGTGACATGTATTATAAAATAATGCTATCATTTCAAGTCAGTGCTAGTGCTTTTTTCGTTTACTTTGTGGAGTTGTGGCTGCAGTGGTGGCAGTGGCGTGCAGAGGGGGGAGCGAACGGGGCGCCGGCCCCGGGCATTCAAGGCAGGGGGTATCCAAAGCAGGGGTGTAGCCAGCCCAAAATTTTTGGGGGGCCAAAATTTTTTCGGGGGATAAATGTTTGATTTTAGGCGAAAAGCACTATTTTGTTTGGAAAGACGCCCCNCAAAGCCAAAAATTACTATGTTTTCNAAACATTTGGGGAGGNCTNGGCCNCTCTGCCCCCCCTGGCTACGCCTATGATCCAAAGAGTGAAATTACATAAAATTGAAATGCTGTCACTAGATGATTTTCCTGTTGTAAGTCTACTAATACATGCTGTATGGATTTAGTTTTATGAAACTTGTTTTGATGTCAATACTAACTTTGACGTATTCAAAGGCCAGTAATTCTTAGCTTCTTCAATACCAGGGCCCTACACTTTAGGTGTGCGNAGCANAGACCCAATCAAACTGATAATGACGTGACTTGTTCCAGATCGTGCGATCAAGGGAAAATCAACAAAAAGATTGAAAGATAATCAGGGTTGAAAAAAACAGGGTTTAAAGAAAACAATTCACATGTTTTTTTTAATCCGTTTTTTTTTTAAAACAGGTGTTTGGTCTTTTTTTCGAAAAAAGCACAAAAACCTATTTTGAATTGTTTTTCGTGCTTCATGCAGTATCACCATTTTGAGAACTACACAATAATAACTTATTATAAATATTATGGCATTTAAATTTGAGGGTAAATAAATGTACCCCATCTTCGTTTTCGCAATGTGTTGTTGGCCAATTCACTCCAATGTGGTAAGGTTTGGCAAGCATGCACACAGCAGACAGAGAAAAGCGACTCCTACACAACCTCTGCCGTTCTCGTCAAGTTTATGTAGCCTACATGACCTGCTAGTTTAGCATCTAGATTATGAGTTTTTTCAACTTATGGTTTGGTATGGTCCAACATCAGACACAGTTTGGATGCAGGGTAAGCGGAAAATTTGTTAAAATGTACCGATTTTCCAGAGCTGAAGAAGATAACCAGTAGACTTTACTCAAACTGTTCGAATTATTCTTCTCCTTTATTCAAGTCCTTCAAATTTCGTTACTGTTCGTTTTGTTTCATTAAAAAAATGTGCAGTTAACTATACAGGTGTGCTGCTTATTTTACTTTTAACTTCATAGTACATTTTTCAAAGGAAAAGAAAAGAGTAGGATTTTTGCTGGGTTTTGTTGGTTTGTGTTATGTGGGCTTTTTTAAAAACACCCGGGTGTTTTTGTTGGTTGATTCCGGTTACATCAACCATGAAGCAAATTATGGACCTTTAAGTGAGTTGCTCAGTAAAATTTCAAAACTGTCCTATTTAAACTTGCTTGGTGTAGCTCATTTTATGATGTATCACAATAGTTTCCCGTTTCGTTTTGTGTGCTAATACCGTCGCACACCTGTGCTTTAATATGTGCTTCGTTTCGAGCTTCTTCATTAATTGGCAATTCAGGCGGATTGGTTATAACGACACACACAAGCCCGTATCTGTTCTGCCCCCGAGTAGTTGTACATATAACAGTCACATAAAAATCGAAGATTTTCTTGCGTACTTTGTGCGCATTCTCAATTATTGTGTAGTTTACAAATTTTAAACTGTTAACCCTGGGTGTCCGCAGTTCCCGCCGCATGCATTTTGATCGACAGCTATTCGTCGAGACATTCGCGCAGCCTTGTGTTTTTGCAGTTGTGATCAGCGTTGACGTAGCACTGAATGTGTTCTACTCCCCTGTTTTAACACGTTGCCGAATATTTTTGCAGTTATGAACTGCTCTGTCTCAGGAGACCGCTGATAATTTATGTTCATTACGGTGACACATTGTAGCCCACAACGAGTAAAGAGAGTGCGTGTCGAAAAATATGTGCAGGGACGTTGGAGAATGGAGACATGGTGGGAGGATTGTCCCCTCTGCCCTTTCAAAAGGGGTGCAACCGGGGCGGAGGTGCCTTTTCATAACAGTGTCATACGTAATTTCATTGTTTATCAAGATCGACTTGAAATAAATTTATTGCAGCTATTCGGGCACCTAGATAGAATGATTTTTCTATATTTCTATTATTATTTTTGAGGTCAACATTGTTGTTGAACAGAAACAAACATAATTGGTAACGATTTTTTTGTTTTTTATAAGTTTCCATTGCTCTCATCATTTTTAGAGCTCTCCCTGCCCTACCGCTACTCAGGTGACGGAGCTTGTTATGCATGTTGTGTCAACAAACTTCGCCAAAACGTTGGTTTGCAAACTTGAATATGACGTCATATTGTGACAACATATCCAGTAACAATGGCCACCAGGCGCGCAACCAGGGGGGGGCATTTGTTCCCCCCGAAATTTTCAAAACATTGCATAGCAATTTTGACATTTGTAGAATCTTTCAAAGAATAAAGATGAATTTCATATTTAACCATTTTAAAAAAATCTTATTGGAATTTTTCTTTGTCCTACTGGTAAATTACCTCCTTTCAAGATTTATCTTGAGACTGGTTATCTGATCCAAAATTTCGTAAATGACTGGTATTCAACCACAAATATACTGGAAGTGTCAAATTGTGGGAGATAGTTTAATATGTTCGTATTTTTAAGGCTTTTTTATCCATTTGTTCGTGTACTATTGTGTCTCAGACAGGCCTTAATTTGCCCTCATGAAACTTTATAACATTAGGGTACTGTTGAACCGTGCAAATTGCAGAAACTTTCAAATTGATAAGAGAAATCTTGACACAACAGATAGTGCCTCGTCAAACCGCTTGTTCTTCTACGACCTTTTGATTTTTTTTGTTAGGGGCAAAGCGGATCACCATTATTAACCTAGTACATTTCTTAAAAAAGCGTTGTTTAAATTGCATTTTCGCTTAGAAACCTGATATTTTTTAACCAAATTTAAGTTGAGGAGTGTTTCACATTTCAGTGTCTTTCTGGATTGATCCCAGTACCACGACTTGGGTAAAAGATTTCGTAAAGTGTCATA
>JGI24021J15306_10005623_pt1 | contig 14915 bp, 10 predicted proteins | sample Ectturendosymbi1_FD_15306 | JGI IMG/M metagenome (IMG submission 15306)
CTTGTCTTTTACGATTATACAGCAGCAAACATATCGCAGAAAACAGTTAATGGATCAGCCAGACGATAACTCGCTCACGGCACTACCGACGAAAAAAGGGCCGATATACCTTCATCAAACACAGTGAGTGTCTAACAACTTCAAACTTAACATGCACACCTTTCCTCTTATTGGGATCAATTCATCATCACTGTTTGCTAGCTGAGTATCTCCACAAATATCCCATCCCAGCCTGAGCAAACTTTGTTGGCTCAACGCCGGAGCAGAGGAGTTACCACGCATCGTCCAGCGCAACAGCGTTAGAAACATCACGCTTAGCCGAAGAGATGCCAACAAGTCTCCCAGAGTAGAAGCACTCTGCGCTATCCCAATTCGCCTCCCAATTTTGTTTTGTGACTTCACATTTTGTTTTAAACACAATAAAAACAAAAATTATGCCCCCTAAAAATGCATTTCCCAAACTTCCCAAACTTCAAAACCTTGCTACGTGCGTGCCTGGATGTGATCACCATCAGTTTGGAGCAGCCATGATACTGTAAACGTCAATATATCTGAGTGAGTGCAGACTTAATCTGGAAATAATTTTGCACCACGTGAAATGTCAAAACAGAAAAATAACCATTGAAAATTTTTGACACACTGACGTGTGTTCTTTACAGAAAACCATAAAAATTAGGTATAACCGGCTAAGTGGTAGAGATGGTTGAGCACGCGCCAGTACAGCTGGTAAGCTGAGTTCGTTTCCCGGTCGGGTTACACTGAAGACTTGAAAAAAGGTACTTGTGGCCTGTCCAGCCTCGTGCTCGTCGTTGGTGGGTGGGTTCAAGTGAGCAGTTCAAGCGCGGTGGAGCACTGATTGACACCAGTGCAGATAATTTCCATAGCTCATGGCGAAAACCTGAATAAAAATAGCCTAAATGGATGTTTTTGAAAAATTTATGGCCATATATAAAATGTTTCAACTATGGTAATTTGTATAACCATAGTGTAGAGGACACAAAATTTTTGTGGGCGGGATATTTTTAGACTGAAAAAATCTGGTTTTGCTCAGGGGCGGATCCAGCCAGTGAGTTTAGGGGGGCATTTTCAGTAATATTTGGTAGTCAAGTCTCATAACGGCTTCGCTACCGTAGGAGAGGTGAGGTATACTTCACAACACTTCTGTGACAAAAGCAATGGACGACAAAATAGCCTTATATCGAGAATGTTGTTTTTCGAATTGTACAAAATTACGGTAAAAAAAGTTACTTTCTTAGGTTTTAGGGGGGCGATCGCCCCATCCGCCCCCCTGGATCCGCCCCTGGTTTTGCTAAAGAAGCAAGCTTTGACCCTAAAACAGCATTTTCTACCATGAACTTAAAACTGCATAGAACAACTTGTCTTTATTTATCTTAATAAAACTGAAGAGCATATATTAAACAATATTGTATATAAATGCTTTCAAATGTGACCCATTAGTGTTAAAGAGTATGAAATTATCTTTTCACTCCAACTACAATAGTAGGTAGCATCATCTTGAACTTGTGCTTCAAATATACGAACAGGAGATGGAATGCATCCACTACATTAAGTTGATGATCGTAATCACATGCTGAAAACCATCACACATATGAACAAAAGGGTAGGAACACTGAAGATGACAGATGTGTCTGAAACATTTCACATGTACAAATCGACTTAAGTGGGCACCGGCGCTTAGTAAGGTAGCTACAGTAGCTATACTCCATACTCTACATGCCACAAATAGGCATCAATTTCATAGAGCATACACTTTGCTTATGTGAGCATATTGACAAACTCTGGGTATATTGGGAAGAAATGTTTAACATCACAGCTACAGTAGGTAGTCTTATGCAGGGCCGCAACCAGCTGAAATTTTCGGGGCGGTGGGGGCAAAATGGTTGTAACTTCTTGCTGTACCTAACAACTAAAAAGTTATTGGCACTTTCACAATGTTTTTGAAAATTTCATGGGGGCAATTGCCCGGTTGCCCCTCTGGTTGTGGGCCAGGTCTTGTGCTATTTCGACTTTTTTCCACGAACCAATCATCATTTGCGTTACAGTATTCACCATTTTCAGAAAAGTGGTTACCTTGGAATCTTTTGTTTACTTTGGTGACGGACCACATGGTTTGCCTGTTGAACGAAAATACCTTGGAAAATCCTACATTACTTATGGGTCTGAACATTATTTCCCAGCATTTTGTCTTGCGTGGCCCTGATGATTTTTAGGTTAAAGTAGTTAGCGCGTTATCTGATGAGCGTTGGCAAAGTTGTGCTGCTTTTATGCTACACTTGCAAACAGTGGTGGACTAAGGGTTGGGGGGCCCGAGGCAAAGCTGAAAGGGGACATCTGATGACGTCACCATACTCAGCCAACCGTGATAAGACCTTTTGATCAAGCCTAGGAAGGGGATATACGGGTAACCCAAGGATACATTCCTGAGACTACTGCATGTATGACATAACATAAAATGTAAAATGGTATTCATGATACACAACTTTACACATTACAGTTGCTGTTGGGGGTCCATTTGCAAGCAAAGTACTTATACATTACAGTTGTTGTTGGGAGCCCCTTTAAAAGCATAAGTACTCACACATTACAGTTGCTATTGTGGTCCCTTTGAAAGTAGAGTACTTACATATGATCTGCTTCAGAGTATATAGGAGTGGATAATACGTTCACCAAAATGAGGAAAATTTACGAGGGAAACACCTCGAGAGGGAACCCTTAAAAAGCAGGGTGCCCGAGGCAAGTGCTTTGCTCGCTTCCCCTTAAACCCACCACTGGTTGTAAAACAAGCACAAATCCTTGTTAAGCAACAACCATTGTTGCTTAACAAGGACCAACGAGGGAAACACCTCGAGAGGGAACCCCTAAAAAGCAGGGTGCCCGAGGCAAGTGCTTTGCTCGCTTCCCCTTAAACCCACCACTGGTTGTAAAACAAGCACAAATCCTTGTTAAGCAACAACCATTCCAAAGTGCATGACAACATTATATGTCTGATTTCACAAGGGTATATTATCCTTGCCCGATTGTTTTTTTTGGAAGGGTATTTTGCATACTATTTCTTCTAAACTACAACATGACCCACCGATGGGCCACGGCCCTCTGGTTGGCAACACTGCAGTAGATTTCAACCAGCCGCGCATAAACAACGGAACTTTTATCATAAGCTGGAAAATAATCCGCTTTGCCTGAGATTTGCTTTGCTCTCGAGTAGTTTTGTTTGTCCACAACAAAATTAGCCTGTGGTCAGAGGAAGCTAGTTGGAAAGCTTGGTTTTACTTGTACTGACTTCGATTCACGTGTGCGATGTTTCAAAGCCTTCAATATATTACTTAGAATCTTAAGATTAAGATCGACCATCCAAAAGTGAACGTTTCCACTTATCGCTGTTGATTTTGGATAATCTTATTTTTTCCAGGACAAAAGTTACACTGGCCAGCAACAGATCGACTTGGCCAGCACTGTATACGGAAATGAAGTTTATTTGGGATGTTTTGAGGATAAGGATGACAGACACATGGTTTACAAAGTAACAATATGAAATATTCATAAGGCTGTTCAACCGTGTCTTGTAGTATTGCAATTAAAAACGATCGCAAATATTTTTCGTGGCTTCTTCAACCGTACGTACTTATAGTCTTGCCTCGTGCTTTGCAAGGTGCCATTGACGGAGGAAGAAAAAAAACAAGTAACGCCAGAGTTCTGTATTAAAAAATGTCGGGAAAAAAATTACAAATACAGTGGTGTGCAGTATTCCTATGAGTGCTTCTGTGACAATCAGATCGGGAAACACAACCGAAAACCTGAAGGGTAAGATGTAGGTTCAGAGAATCTAACAGGTTTACTAATTCTGAGTGGTGGAGTGGCTAATTTTTTATAAAATTGGTGCTAATACAGTTTTGACCACCTTAGAAGTTACAACCATGTCCATATATAGCGTAATATGTCGTGCATCGGCGTCAATCGCTCAAACGCACTTATATCGATCAGCCACCTGCAATGACTGATTGTATGTTTCGTTAATGATCGGGTTTGAGTCAATTTAGGAGTTAGGTGAAAGACCACAATGCTGCAAAAGTTGTACTCCTCTGTAAAATTGCGTTGATCTTCGGGAGCACCCTCTTGCTGCGCAAAATTGTCTGCCAAATAACGTTTCGACAAAAATCGCCATTCGCTTACTTGCTTACAGAGATGACGCGATGTTGTTACGAAATAACTTTTAAAACCCAAAGTATTTAGTCAGTGCAGGGGGAAAGACAATCATTCTCAGGTATATACCCTCATATAAAAATATCATTTAAAGAGTTTGTTTGATACCAGACAACATTTTACACACAAATGTTACTCATTGGCTTACAATGTGAAAAATACCTTGCTAAGTACATTTAAAAATATTATTGAGGTGCAGGTTTTGTTTTCAGTCGTAGTGTGCATACAAAGTTTGTTTCATTACTGACTTGTCATTTGCCGTGGCGTTGAGACACTAACTTTGGACTTCACAGAAATACACGATTTACACCATGCTTGTTTTGTAGAGACTGCAACATGGTGTGCAATGGTGATCCGAATCAACTTTGCGGTGGTACGTGGAGGATGAACATTTACGGTCCTCCTCCCTTGGCGGGGTCAGCTACACAGCACAATGGCGTGGTGCAGGAGTGCAAACCGTGGTGTCAAACACAAGACAACAATGGCGGAGAGGTATATAGTTTGTTATTGATAGATAATTTCAGCTAGAATCAAGCCGGTCTCGTTTTATCTTCATGGTTAAAACACTCAACCTTGAAGGTTACTACGAACAGCAAAAACAATGCCCGGCAAACCTGTAAAACTACACGGGATGTGTAAACTGCGGGGCAAACGACATCACTTGTGTGTGTGTCAATAGGAACTGTTAGCGGTTGATTATGCTAACAACTTCAATTTTCTGGTGCAATCCAGTTATTTTCTTGTCCATTTTTCCCTACATGCATCTTACGCACAGCAGGCCGTAGCCAGAAGGGCAATGGGGGCAATTGGTCACCAATTCCAAAAATTTCCACCAAAAATTTTCAGGTGAGTGTGAGTCAATCCTTTGATGCATACAATCCAAAGAAATAATTCAGTGCAAAACGGCGAAGCTACTTAAGGAACCTATCTTACTTCAGCGTTTTGTCGAACCTGATCAAAGCAGTATTTACCAATTGTCCGGCTTATCAATTTACCAATTTGTCCGTCAAACGTTGTGTATAGTGATAGTGTTCAGGAATTCACATCATGGCTGACATTAACTGAGGATTAAGCTCTGTGTGGAAGCTAGTGATTATGAAATACGCCTACAAACATGCGTCGAACTGCTTGTAATCACTAACCGCAAGAAAAACATGGAGTAACGCTTTTCGCAGCTGTTTCTGCCACACCAACGTGCTGTATCCCACCTAATGGTGATGTAAGCTTCATTACAAGATCATCGCAAAAATTCATCTCTGACAAATCTTACGCGATACAAATATAACTTATCCATGTGTGCAGTGCCAGACGTGGCATTCAATGTCGTAGATGTTTGTTTTTGTACAGTTTTGAAACTAAATGTGTGGTAGTGATATAAATTTTATACGCCTTAAAGCTCAAACTTTGGCTAAGAAGCAATCCAGTTTCAAATATGCCATAGTCACTGTTTAGCAAGAGCATTCATTCTAGATATTTATTTGTGATGATTAAACATGTCTTCTGACGTTTCAATTACAATTATGTGGAGCCTTAACGTTTTTAACAATGCTCTCCCATTAACCTCCCCATGAGTCAAGTTTACATTTTGTTATTTATATAATGTTGGATTAAACAAAAGACCTCAAGCGGTTATCGTAGAATAGCTAGATCAAACAGCGAACCGTTGTATCAAGCTGCGGCAACAAGTGTTTCTTTAACTTTACTGCAGAGCCGTGGTGATAACCGATTGGCTTCTTTTTCGCAAATAGACAATCATTTTCACACTTTGTGTAGCTGTGGACTGAGTGAGTCAAACATATACAAGTTTGTTTGGAGGACATGTGTAACTTTCCCCAATTTACAATATTGCCTTTGCCATATTTGTGAATTATATCGTCACCTCTAAAAAGCTAGCTAAATGCCCAACCGTTTTTGGGAAGCAATTTTAGTGCAAGAAGTGTGCAAAAGTGCTATCGCAGTCGCTTTCATAGCGTTTAATGACATAAAATCCAAGCATTTTTCAAACGCATTTACCGACTTGCGTTTACGTTTATCAGCCGCATACGTCATTTAGTCGCTCAAGCACTGGACGACAACTGGATCCATGTCCTATATGCAGGGCCTCTGAGAGAAATTTTACCAGAGGGTACGCAGACCGATACCGGAACCCCCTAGTTCTGGGGGCCTCGTCGAAACTTGTATAGCTTGTTTGTAGAGTAATCAGAATATAGATGAAACAGCTACCATGCTAAGATTTAGAAATAGATTAATTCAGGGATCACCAACCTTCTTGAAGCTGAGAGCTACTTCTTGCGTGCGGATTAATGCGAAGAGCTATCTGTTTGATGCACAATTCTGAAATAAAAATGTTGCTCAATTTTCCTTTAATTATTTTAGTATTAACAATTAAGGTATTCCCTAATGTTAAAACAATGATCATGCTAATGTCATTTTTAAAACAGGCCCACGGGCAGTAGCGCAGCCAGCCCGAAATTTTTTTGGGGGTCAAATACTTTGACTTTAAGCGAGCAACTGTATTTTGTTAGGGACAACGCCTCTCAAAGCAGAAAACGATGGAGGGCCATAACCCCTTGGCTACGCCTATGCCCGCGGGCGATCTGCTTGGTCCTTGCGGGTGACCTGGTGCCCGTGGGCACCACGTTGGTGACCCTGGATCAATTGTTACAAAATTACTGGTGTAACTGGGTTACACTAGTAATTTTGGGCTTGATTCCAGAAAAATTGAGCGTGTGTACTTTTATCCTCCCGGTCCCGGGTACGAAGTACTTCTTATATCCCTCTTTCGTAGGCCCTGCTTATTTGCGGGCAATTTTGCAGGTCTACTTCGGAAGTCGATGTCTTAGAGTAGTTCGGAGTGTCACGGGTAGTCTGCCGCGCCCATTTTCGCTTGCTTGCGCCGTGGGCCACGCGGCTGTTTTCGCAGTGAATGCTGCATTGGTGGCCAGTCAATGGCAGCACAGTGCGTGAACTGTTCGCTTGCACCCATCCATCAACGTCGAGAACGAGGCTGGACAGGCCGCAAGTAACATTTTTCAAATCTTCGATATAAAAGTAACAAATGAGGTAGTGCAAACAGACCGGGAATCGGACACAGTCTACCAGCTTTGGTGGCGCGCTCAACTAACTAGGCCATTTCGTCCAATCTTCGTTTTCAGTGGTTGTAAAAAAAATTTTGCATTTAATCAGCATAGAAAGAGAATTCGTTTTTGCAGTCGATGTAAAAAATGAGGTAGTGCCAATAGTTCCGTCTCGATCGTAATTAAAGGCCCATACTGATTTTTGAAGGCCAGATTTCAAACTTCTTTTCTATTCATTTACATGTTACATAACAATGCTGTGTTAATGTCATAAATCGTATAATGGCAAAAACAATGCTTTGGTACCGTCAAGCAATCAATGTTCCATAGTTGTTGCAGTAGCCTATGTTTTATCCCACGCAACCGCATCGGAGCAAGACTGCAACTCTTACATACCACGCGGTTGCGCGGCTCAATAAAATGTGTTAAACGGTCCACAATTGGGCCGAAGCTTAAGTTTTCCGGCCACTATAATAGTGTAAAGTCGCTACTCGGCTTCGATTGAAGTTGTGTTGGTGTGCATCAGAAGCATGGCAATATAAAAAAAGCAATAGCAATGTCGGCCACGATGACTTCTTGCTCAACTGCAATATTGACTGCAAAAACATACTGCAAATCTTGCACTTACAGCATCGAGATTTTCACAAGCGTTTTCGCATGATAATATTGCGAGCAAGTGGTGGCTTTTAGCCAAAGTAAAAGCTTGAAATTCCACTGAAAACAAACATTTGAAACTTGTCAATTCAATGAAAGCAGACTTTGTATTTGCCTGCTTAAATCTAAACACAATTGTTCATGAAAGAAACGAAAGACAAATGCACGGTTTATGGATGATGTTTCAAAAGCAAGGGGCATTAAATATTTAAATGTTGAGACTCTGTTATTATTTCCCCTACCCCATTAAAATTTCTGGCTAGGTGCCTGGTATTGCATTTAAAACAAACCACTTATTGTACTTCAGTTATCTCATGTCAACTACTCTATAAAGCACAAATGAATAATAAATTATGTCTAATCCAATGCTTTTCTGATTTAACCTCCACTGACAACATCTATCTTGCAGATTTTTCCATGCTCACTTTTCATCTTTGGCTTCCATACAGCTTTTTTCTGGTTCATGCAAAACACGGTGCATTTGAAACTGTACTAGTCCGTTAAATTAGGAATTTGCTTAGTTTTTTTGGCAAAAATATCGCTATAAAAATGCCATGTTTTATCAAAACTTTGAGGGAAAGTGGGATTTCGTCATAAACCTTAACCATGTGTCAAAAACTGATTAAAGTTTTGTCGAAAATTAGTCTGCACTTATTATGCAACACCGAGTATGACAGCAAAGGTCAGTTTCACCTAGAAAGTATTGAGCTTTGTTGCTTCTATGTTTTTCATACACAGAAGTATCTTCAATACCAGATTATATTTTAAGTCTTCTGCCACATTTACCGTCAAATGGAAACACTTCTTACGTGAAAAAGATACATAATCATGTATTTTAGCAACATCTCACTTACCAAAAACTAAATCCTGAGATTTTCAGCAATTTAAATAATGTAAACTTGTTTGTCTTCTTTGTGGTTACGCGACTTTTCGGTCGGGCCGATTCGGTCAGACCGATTGGGTCTGGCCGTTTCGGTCAAGCCGTTTCGGCCTAGGTCGTTTCGGTCACGGGACATTTCGGTCTAGCCGTTTCGGTCACGGGACATTTCGGTCTGGCCGTTTCGGTCTGGGGACATTTCGGTCGCGACATTTCTGTACATAAACAACTGATTACATTTGTTTGTTTAAATGATTATATAAGCAGGCAAAATGTCAAGCTAGGTGGTATTATACCAACTCCCATTAATGTTGCAGCGAAGTGACAAAACAGTCTGGCAAGTGAAATGTCAAGCTAGCCGGTGTTATACACAGTGGCGATTGTAAGGGGTAGCCTGAGTGGGCCATGGCTCCCCGATTAACTATTGGATCTTGGATCATGTTTGAGGTGTTTTTAAATAAAACCTTTCGTTGATTTAAGTATGTTTGCATTAAAAAGTTAACATGCAAGATTTCATGGTCTGACCGAAATGTCTCGAGACCGAAACGACCACGACCGAAAAGTCCCATGACCGAAACGGTTCAGACCGAAAAGGCCAGACCGAAAAGTCCTGCCCCGCTTCTATGTATCTCTATTTTTTTGTTTCTCGTTCTTTCCTGTGCGCATCCCATTTTTCGGCATGAAATTACACTCCATAGCTTTTTTGTTTTGTTTTTCTTTTGTTACTCAACAACTTTTTTATTTTTATACGTTGTTTGAACATTTTTGACCACACCAAATTTCCTCAATTAAATTTGATCTACTCCTCTGTGTACATAGGCATGCTCTCTTCATCTGTAAATTTACCTCACCGTGTTTTATGTTTGTTTGTTTGTTTTTCTAACTATGCTTGTTTGATTTCCAACTGTTGTTTTTCAACACTTTTCGAAAAGTGATAAACGGGCTTGGTTGACTAGATGACCGCCATGGTCCTTCACCAAACCTGTGTGACACAGTGACATTCTTTGCTTAAATTGATCAGTTATTTTGCCATTGTTTTTTCATTTATTCTAATGTTCACTGACGGTTGGTTACCTTATTGCGCGATGACTCTTTGTGTTGTTTCTGTTTATTAGATGAGTCATATGAAGCAATAAATCAATAAAAAGAATACAAAATTGAGGTTTAGCATCAACACAATCACATCGTTCTTGTTGTGCAACAATCAGCAAATAACCTATTTTAAGAAGACAAACTTTAAAAGTATTATTTGTTTTTGAAAATCAGTACTTGTTTACACAAAATATTCTTGCGGTTGATTATCTTGGGATTGGAAAGCCCGAGTGGCAAGTGCGCAGACCTGACACACTCTGTGGCAGCAAGCAACAATAGAGATCAACCGATGAGATCACTCTGTTATTGCTTGTTCGCGATATGTATATATATATATATATATGTGTGTGTATATATTTCCGAAATTTATTCCCGAAATTTCCAGACAAACAAATGAAGTTTTGGAATAATTTGGTAAACATGTTGTGTTTACGCAGAGAATCCTTCTCAGACTATATAGTTTTGATCCAACCTAAACTAACGTAGCAACAGGACCAAGTCTTGTAATGACCCACGTTTCATTTTGTATAGGTCATATGGGGAGAATGCTTGAATGATGGTTATATTTCTGAATATACAACCACTTGTGAATGCTTGCCTGGATACCGAGGAGATGACTGCGGTCAAACATGTCCTCAGAACATATGGGGGCAAGGTAAAAATTCGACAAGCCTTTGTCTTCATATATCTGTTAAACTAACTTCTCCGAATCTGTTTTCATCCATGCGTACCTTCGCATCAGCAAATATTTTCCCATATATAGATGGATTAGACCAGTGGTTCTTAAACTGAGGTAGATTTACCCCTGAGGGTAAATTTCATCTGCCAAGGGGTAAATTTACTGAACCATGAATTGCAGCCAATGTAAATTTTTATATATCATTCTAAACTGTAAGAGTTTATTAATTTTGTATTTTCAATGAATGAGTACCATTGGGGCTAGATCTGGTAATCTTCTTCGATAAAAGGGTAAGATACGTAAAAAAGGTTAAGAACCACTGGATTAGACCATTTTAAAAATGAAGCGAGGAGCAAATTCCATGACTGGCGTCGTTTCAAAAGTTCCTGATTTGATATTATTGTCCAACTTCAAGCTCTCTTAAGCACCTTCATGGAGAGTGAATTGCGTGTGGCTGAGGCATAGGCAAGTTCTGCCTCAACTCAAATAAATTTCCAACTGGGTGTCGTTGTGTTTTGTTCATTGTTTGCAGGTACTTCATATGTTTTTTTATGTGCACTGTGCTTGCGTTCGCACTCGATGAAGGCGAGCAGTGAATCATTGCCGTAACATGGCGGGATGGCGAAGTTGAAGGGTTGGCGCAATAACTTGGCCAATGCTTGTATGTATTTCAAAGTCAACGATAACTTTCATCATTTCTCCACACACTCAAGATGATGCTGGCATTACTACTCTATTCAGCGATACTTCAAAAGCGAATCCTGCGGCTGGGGATTTGGCTTAGATTACGTTTTACGTACAGAATTTTCACTACTGCGTGAGAACATCTACTTGTGTGTTTTTGAATAACAGATATTAATGAAGCAGTAGAAAAAAATGTTTCGCGTTTTTATTTTTCTGGCTATTGATGTGCAGTAGTTGAATGATTTCGCCCGCTGGCATTCTACGTCAGATTTGTCCCTAACTTGAGGTGGCTTGTTCACACAGTCTGTTTACCTTTTTTCAACTGTGATTTAAAATTTTTAGAAGAAAGAAACTTTTTCCAAGTCAATGCAAACGCCTCTACGAGCAGTTCTTAAAAAAAGTTTTTTCGCTTGTGTCGTCATATACATTGAAATCTTTCCTAGTTGCCGTAGAGGGATGAACAGCGTCAGAATGTACAGTCGGCAGGTGTTAAAACCTCTTAATTGACTATAATGCAAAAAATTTGAAAAGATCCCCAAAGATCTTGGTCGGCAGGCTGTTTTATGTCAGTAAATAAGTTAATTTTATTAAAACTGGTATGAGCCAAGTTGTAATCATTGTCCAATTTTGACTTACTGTAATTCGTATCACGAAATTTTATTTAAAAAAATTTGTCGGAAAATTTCAAATTGATGATTGTCTTTTAGTTTTTGAAACAGAATCAGTCAAGAAACAAGAAAAAGCATGTATTTGAAGGATTTCTATGCAAATTCTTACCTGCCTGATTGAAATCAAGATTAAGTACAATGTGGAAAAAGATTCAAAGAACCATGGAATTTGCTATACTGAGTAAAACTTTGTTTAAAATGTTTAAAATAACTTCTGAATGAATTTACTGTGGTATTGAAACGAATTGGCCCAAGCGGACCCATTGTCACTATGACTGTTACGTCGGATTTTATGACATTGTAATTAGCACCACTGACCAGCTGAGGAGGCACTTCCCCCAATAGGACTTAAGGCGCATAAAACACCCAGGGGTAAAGTTGTCCCGAACTGTGACCTAACCGCTGAATTGACGACATGAGAGAAAATTATCAATCTTGCTTTACCATATTTAATCAGAGTCAGGGTGTTTTAACAGTTTCTCACTGCACAAAGTATTTTATTCGCTCGGGCGTCAAAACAATTAAATACACACAACGTCATAAAGAGTTTTTTCTTGCACAATGACTTTTCCGATACAAAATGACATGTGAAACCGTGATTTTTAGTTCGTTTCAGAGTCCATGACACTACAGTACTTTCTTGCACCTGACTACACCACCAGACACAGTAACACGACATTGTTGACCTGAAGTTTGCCTCGCGAAGCTTCCCTTAGATGCTGGGATGATTTCCTTTCATGTGTACGCGATCCTGGTCCTTCGACGACCAGTGCGTCGTCCATTAAGTTCTGTTGCTTTTCTGCCTACGTGACCCTTGCCTTTCATCGGCGAGTTGAACGCAAGGTATTAATAATGATTAACTTAATACGACTTCGTCCTCTCAGGATCAAAGACACATTGAGCTTTTCTTCCTTTGCATTCAGCATCTCCAACTTCCAATCTAGGCAGTTTTGCGCACATAGCCCAAAGACACCACCAGAAAGTCATTCTATTGCCATTGTTTTGCTGTAAGTGGAGAACTCAGCAGGGTTGCCAGTTCGGATTTTTTGAGGCCAAATTTGTAATTTTTGGCCTTTTTTCAACTCCTTTGGCCTTTTTTATTTTTGTAAAAAGGTCAAATGAAATTTGGCTTTTTTTGGCCACATAGATTTTTTATGTCCATTTGGCAGATTTAAAGATGATTTTGGCAGGTTTCTGGGCACTGGCAGATTTCTAGACACTGTTTCTGGACACAGAATGATAAATTTTCATTGGATACTCTGCACGAGAATTTATAATTTTTTGTTTTGCTATTACATGCTTACAAATTTGCAGTTTCAAGTTACCCTTCAGCAAAATCCAAAAGTTTCGAGAAGTTCATTAATGGAGTGAGCTTTATTCTTTTTACGTATAAAATATGTAGCCTACATATTGCCTTTTAAAAGCGCATTTGGGTGTTTTGAAGGTGTCTTTGTGTATTTATCGTATATTTGGCTTTTTTCGGTACGATTTAGCTTTTTTTAAGGGTTGATCTGGCCTTTTGTGCTTATGACTACCTGACAACCCTGGAACTCAGCCATAGTATACACCAGATGAATCCGACCCCACTGACAGCGTGTAGCAGTAGAAGACTCTCCGAATGCCAGCGGGCGACACGAGCTCAACTCCATCCAACTGCCACACCCTATCTGAAGAAATTCGTCTGAGACCGTATTTATTCGATTGTAAACCGCGGCTTATAAAGTTTTTTCTCATCATTTCATGCGGCTTATAATCAAGGGCGGCTTACATTTTTAATTTCCTAACCTTATGGAAAGGTATAGAAGACGCTCAGTCTTTCCTTGGCTACGTTTTGTCCAACACACTCTCTTTTCCCATTCTATTCTCTTCAGCAGTACGTGCACATCCGTCACAGGAGAGATTATGATGAACAGAAGGCAGCTGTGGAGGTGTAAGCATCATTACCAGGGTTGCCAATGTAATGGCGCTAGGGCCATTACATACAGAGATAAATTCGATAAGCGTATCGACAAAGTCCAAGGGAACTCCTCGGCGGAAAGCACCTATCAAACGGATGTGAGATGACGCCGCGCAGCAATGAGAAGGGAAGGCCTGAGGGCTGAGTTGAAACATATAACGCCTCGATCTGTAAAAGACGAGGGAAGCGCTTCTTTGGTCTAAGGGGTTAGGCGTTGGCAATTGGCAGACAAAGACGTTTCTCTCCCTAGTAATCATGATGGTTCGATTCCCCGGCTTGAATTGGCACAGGCGGGCAAAAGTGCCTCTTCACCAATTAGAACACGAAACGTGCTAGTATGCGAAAGTATCTCAGAGGTTAGGTAACCTATGTTCGACTGCGGCTTACAATCAAGGGCTGGTAACAATCGAATAAATACTGTGCATCAATTCTTGAGCAAATGCTTTCATCAGTGTGTTTTTTGGAAAAATTAAGGTTCGCTTTGAGTTTTTGGAAAAGATGAGAGTGCACCCTCACATCGCCCTTCAGGGTATCGCGTGCATGCACACACAAACCGTGCTTCCAGGTGTTGTAGGCAGCGTCCCTTAATTTAGGTTCCAATCATCGGGCGGTGACTGCTCGTTTCTTTCTTATAATTTGAATGTTTGTCGGTTGATGGCAAACTCCTGGAGATGAAGCCTTGCCCAGGCTCGCGCCACGTTTGAATGTCCGAACGGAAAACAGTGACATGTCACACCAACAAGCCAATTTGACGGATGACGATGAAACTTCAGGCATTCTGATTGGTTGTTGGTTCCGGGGATGTTGTCGGTGTTTCTGCTTTAATTCTTGGTTTATCAAAGTCTTTATGGTAGAAGATATGCTATACTTCTAGATACAAAGGGTCTGTTTCAGGAGAATCACTACCAGGCCCGTAACCAGGGGGGCGAAGCCCCCCCTAGAAAATGTTTCGCCCCCCCCTGGAAAAATGTATTGGACATCGTTTAAAATTATTGAACATAGTTCA
>JGI24021J15306_10005624_pt1 | contig 14914 bp, 6 predicted proteins | sample Ectturendosymbi1_FD_15306 | JGI IMG/M metagenome (IMG submission 15306)
CTTGTCAAGCATTGGTCACAGGCCGCCTGGCATTCGCTGAGTGTTGAGAAACTTTGGGACGAGGTGCGCCGTCTGGAGTAGCTGGGTTCCTTAGAGAAGAAAATTGGCCATTTTTTGCAAATGCAAAAATAGAAGTTTTGTTTATAAGCCTGGCATTATTAGCTGTTAACTCTGTCCTTGCAAGGTTACGTGCGAATTGGCAGATGAGACGTCCAAATATTATTCAAAACTGGTTTTGATCCACAGATTTCGGCACAGATCTTCATAAAATTGTTTTCCAGCACCCTAAAAGTAAAAGCACTGCAAACCTTTCGGGCAATAGCCCCAACGATTCCACAGTGTGTTGTAAAATCTGTTATTTCCTTTTGAACTGGCTGTAATTAGCGTTTCTCGAAAATGTTGAAACAAAAAGAGGTTGCCACAGAAGTTAAATGGAAGTTGCTTTTGTGTAGTCTAAATGAAAATGTTTCTTAAAAGAAGCGTTTCCGAAATTTCGGTGGCCTTAAACAAACACATCTGACTAACATAACAGTGGTCAACAGCAAAATTTAATCGGTGATTGTAATAAGTGCCCGTAAATGGATTTTGGACGCTGATTTCAGAAATGTCATTATATTTTTTGTAGCGCATCTAGTTTGGAGATATCTGTATGTTTTACTTCCAGTTACCTAATCCAGCACAGGCCTATAAACAACAGAAGGTAACATTGTTTCTAATTGTGACTAACTATGATTAGTCTTTATCAAAGGTGACGAAATTGAATCCATCTGCGATGTTTTGAAATAGGAAATTGATTTCACGTAACACTACGCATCCTCAGTCCTCACTCAAATAGAAACTTAATCATCGCCTTTGCAGAGACTGGTTGCTTGAAAAGAGATTTGAGCAACTCTGAATCATTGTAATGTCATAAAAACAGTCCAGTCGGCTGATTCCTCGAAAACTTGCAGCAAATCCGGAGATTTTAGTTGTGTTATCTGAATGAAATTTCAAATTATCTTAGCTGGTTGGAAATGCACAGGCTTTCATTTGCGATATGATTCGATTTGAAGTTTACATGAATGAAATTTCAGGAGTTTGCATAAATATAAAAATATTAGCGCCTTCCAAGCAGTTCTTAAACCTAAAGTATAATCCAAAGCAATCAAAAAAGTTTTACGAAAATACCTGAAGACCTGGACCGTGGATGTGTTCAAGCATATCGTAAGCGGCGTCATAATCGCATTTGTTGATGTAATCTGTGTTCAATATGCCGCACGCCCCTCCATAGATTTCAGTCGGCTGAAAAAAGTTCTTGCTGTGCATTGCACTATATTTGCTTCTAGCTGAACGACTCAGACCAACTTACAAAACCATGCTGTCCGGGAATGTCATACTTGGACTTGATGTTTGCAGATGAAACGTATTTCAAGTAGTATTCCTCGGTCTTTTTCACAACCTCTAAATGAAGCGGAGTCAAACATAGTAACAGACTAAAAAATAAAGGTAGCCAAGTGCTGCTTGAAAGCCTCGAAGTAACATATGGCGGTACACTGTTTCAGTTTTATATATTTTCTCCAACAATAAAACAAGCATCAAAAGTTTTCCGAAAACCACCTACAAATTCTGACGGAAAATAGAATGTGGCAAAAATTCGTTTAATTTAAAGTTTGACGAGAAGCAGCACTATTTCAAGCAATGAATAATGCGCTTTTCTTGTTGGAACCCGAAAAGTTGCTGTGATGAACTATCTCATCAGAAATTCAATTTGCAAGTAATTTTTACCAATCACGGCTTACAGCATATCTGCGCCAGTATGGAGCAGATGAATTATAAAGCAAGAAAGAGCCCACATAGATCTTTCTTAATTTGTCAAAATTTTTGCATTCGTTTGAAGATATCTCTTACGTAGAATATTTTATGTTTTCCAAATCTTCGTGACTTTGATTCGGATTTTTGAACACACTTTCTTGAAGATCAGGTGCAGCCAGTTTAGAAATAACGTTTGCCATAATAAGCACACAGCCTCGCTAACTACTTTACCTGGCGCGACTACACTGTCTTTTGTTCCACTGTACAGGTATACACGATCGTTCTGCATATACTCCAGGGGGTCGGCTAGACTGCTGTCTTGTAAAACCTCGTCCGTTTTTTCTTGAAGAGAAGCAACGTTGATCATTGACGGAGTGGCCATGCAGGACGTGGTTGCAATGGTCAATGTACCCTTGGCACAGTAATATGGTCCTATGGAAAGGAATGAAATATTCACAACAGGCAAACACGTTAATGAAGCATTCATGAGACCCCAGCACAACCATGAAATCATGAAATAGTGTCGAAACACAAACGCACTAGTGAAATATTTACGACACGCAAACAAGATAATGAAATTTTCATGAGACGCACACAAAAATCTCAGCTGGAGAATGATCAAAATCTTGTATGGATTGCAAGCGAATATAATTAGTGTTTTTTTTACAATTATCGCAAAACATCAGAATGGATCAAAAGATTTTTGTTAAAAACACACGTAAATCTTAAGATTTATACTTTTTCGGTCTGTCTGCCCGTTATTCTAAACATTGTGATGTCTCATTACGAACCTCCAGCGAGAACTCCTACTCCTGCAAAAATCCCAGAATAGGCCACGTGCATCTGGACAGCCATAAATCCTCCGGCGGACAAACCGCTCACAGAGATCTTGCTTGAGTCCACACGGTAAGTTCCTGAAACAAAGATTAGTTGTTTTGAGTGACTACATAACTCTTAACTTACCAAGTCTTCAAGGTGTTGGCGTGCTTGTTATAGCACTGAAGCAATGAAACTGTTGCCTTGCAAGTTGCCCCACGGCTACGCATAACTTTCTACAATGGTGTTGCAAGTATTTTTAGTCTTGGTAACAAACGCATTGATGCATCAACAGCTCTTCTGAAATAACTTGCATTCTGACCTAGTAGAAAAGCTTTTTTGACTGGTTATAATTCTATTAGAACAGTATATTTTCCATAAACGGCGATCATTTTGAAGCAGTAACAAACTTTGTTTCGTGAACGTGAAGCCTTTGTTAGAAATTCATTCCGGTGATGGACCAACGTTGGATAACACCAGCGGGTACCTCATCAGCGACTACCTTATGCTAAGAACAGCTAATAGCATGGGGCGAACGTTGTGAAAATCTGTTCAAATGTATCATAAATGTAGCAGGAAGCAGCTATAAGAACTGGAAAATATTATCGAAAATAAGTTAATTCCAAAACTTGAATGAGACTTCAAGTAGATCTCGTGAAAAAGTAGATCACTTGAAGTTGTGAATACGAATTGAAAATCATTTTCAATTCGTATTTAGCTGATAAGCTCCAAGATTAACGTTTCACTAATCCGTTCGCAGCGTTTCCGTAATTGCAGAGATTCACGCTCAAATATGTTTTTCCTCCCAAAGCATTTTCGGTTGTTTTGAACCTTTTTCATTGAAAAATAGAGTGTTTTAGGTATGTACTGAAAAGCAAATGTAACATATATTTCATGAGAACCAAAAAGAGTTGTTGCTAGGGCAACCAAAAGTCAATAAAGTCAAAAATTTTCTGCCTACTTAAAAGTTTGTGAAACGTCCAAAAAACAAACTTCACGCTGATACCATGAGCCATTCCAAAGTTATTAGGTCAAAAAAGTCAAAATTTATCATTAGGTCAAAATTTATCATTAGGTCAAAATTTTCTTGCAGCAGAGTATTTTTCTCGTTATCACTATTTTATTAAAGTTACAACAACAGACTTTGATATGTTTTTGCAAGTTTAGTTGCAATTCTAAGATACTAATGTTTTTTTGCGACTTCTGAGGTAATAATATTGTGCAGCCCATTACTGGATGATTTGAATATTAAGTAAACTGGGCATGGCAATGCAAGAAACGTGGTCTTACAGTACTTGGTTTGGCAAGCGCCCAATCCATTATGCATATGCAGTGTTTTAAACTTTTAACTTTATGAGATTCGCAGATTTGACTCTACTCTAGTTGTTAATGTACTTATCAACACATCATGCCTAAGGTTAAACAACCACATTCTTCAAAATTTCGAAATATACTGAATGAATATGTTTTTAAGTTTACCTCAACACGTAAGGGTGAATTATTTTGCAAATTCTGTGACTGCTTTGTGAAATGTGTCAAAAGGTTTATGGTGGAAGCACATCGCCGCAGTGAAAAACATCAACGAGGTTTGTTTCATGAAACGGAAAATAGAAAGACATTTTTATAACATGCTGTACCAGATTTTGCAGATAAACTACTTTTTGTTTCATTTCAAACCTATCGGTTTGTTTTCTAATACTGTATATGAATATGCTTTGCATTGCAGATTTCAATTGAAAACACTGAAAAGTGATAGGTCAAAATAAAGTCAAAATGTGTAAATTATAAAGTCAAAATTTTAGGTTTTTAGGTCAAAAAATTGGTGCCGTAGTTATTGCCTAGAAATGATGTTTTTGAATGTCTCGAGCAGGATTTCTTAACGCTTTTAGACAATATTCTTGTCCGGGATGTAACGTAAAACGGAATCTAGTTATATGCTGTTTCGCGATTCTAAAATACCTGTCTTTGGATTTTTCAGTAATGGTGGTTTCTAACTTAAAAAATCTTGTTCAAAGTAATCAAAAATCTCTAACTACGTCAGTCATGATGCTGAATGCACTAAGTCTTTGCACGTTAGAACAGTTTTCTTGACCCCAAAACTATAGAAATAGCGTAGATATGATTGTATACTTAAGCTCCAAAAGGTGAAATCTTGCCTTGGCTTGTTGGCCACGACCATTTTGCTGCAGTAAATTTGAAGTTTGTTATAAGTATCTAATTTTGAAAAAGTTAATACACAAAAGCAAATGATCAAATTTAACAAAATCTGAATTGTGGTGTTAACGAATGATAGAAGAAATGTCTGTTTTATAATACACATTTTACGCAAACGAACTATCAAGCTTAGCGTTTGTTTTCGGCTTTGTCCAATGTTTTTCAGCACTGTGTATTATACTATGAAGCCAACTTGCCCATTTGCAGTAAAGATCATTTTTGCTAAGAGTTTCTAAGAAAGTTTTTTCCAGTGAGATTGTTTTGCTTTGTTCCAGCAGTTGCCTTTATCGGCCATCTGTACCAACAACTCGTTGCACATTTCAATCAACTTTAATTTATGCAAAATAAATTAAAATGCCTTAAATACACCGCTGAATACAAAGAAGGGAGTGTCACCAAATAAGGTAAGCCGTAGCGCACATTTTATTTTTTACAGATATTTCATCAACATACAAATAAAGCATTACCTAATTTGGCCGCATAAATGCTCCCACCATTTATTGCAATAACCAGAGTCAACGCTACCAAGTAGCTAGATGCCATTCTACTCTAATTTGTTTTTGACTTGGCCTGCAAACAAAGGAGCGTTTGATATTTGCATAAACCAAGTAAACGTTTGATATTTGCATAAACTAAAATCCTTTTTGTATTTTTTAGAGAAGCTACTTGTAGAAGGATCGGCAATGAAAACTTTGTCAGAATTGCTCTCGTCTAAGCACCTCTGCAAAAAAATGGCTTTTTGTTGGTTGATAATCGACTTTTGAAAACGGGTGATTTTATACGCTTGCTGCGTTCTAAGATCATTTTAAGCAATGTATCTAATATGATTTTTGCCATTAACGCTTTCTTTTGCCATTATTTATTTTTGCCATTAATTGAATTTGATTTTTGTCATTAATTCACGGGCGCATGTCTTTCGCCAATTTTCCACTACTTAGCTCACTGACATTTGCAGTAATAAATGCCCTACACATGGAATGACACCAGTTTTAAAAATATACCTTGCGATCAACAGTGCGACCGGCTATTGTGCATTACATTAGAATTTGTAACACTCAAAATTGTGTAAAGCATTCTTTTTGTCAATTCTACAAGAGACTCGCGGATATATAAGAAAGGTTTCAAGATCATGTAAATATTGGGCTTGATATAAAACTCTGTCTTAATCTTATCCATGTTCATCTTTAGTTATCTTCACTTGCAAAAGAGATCGTTACCAGCTTCAATTGAATATCGTTCAANTCTTGTAAATGAAGAAACGGCTGCTGTATTTTATTGTGCTCCATTTAATTTGTAAAAAAAGTGTCCAGAAGCCGACTGGAGCCTAAACTAAACATCGGGTCTTAAAACGTGTGGTGAAATTCTAAACTCTCAGGTACAGAGAAGATTAACCAAAAAACTGCTTTTGCAAACGTCACGAGAATTTTCAAAAACCTTGCAACATTTTTTGAGTTTTCTGCTACAACATTTTTTCCGGGGCTCCTACTTTCACGTAATTTACGTGTCGCAACTAATAACGTGATGCGCAGCGACCAACCGTGTCATTGTTTTGAAGCCGATTTCTGTTAAAAAATACTGTAAAGCTATTCCTTCCTAAGTTGATTTTGTGCACACCAGCACAACATGTCTGAAAACATGCCTTACTTATAAGTTGCGAGAAATGCTCTAACGCCTTGCAGTGTTGCTAAAATGAATAATAACTTTCTTCCTTTCGCTATCTCAACTGCAAAATGATAAGAAAATTACGTTTTGCGTATCAGGTATATTTCGCTTTTCTAAATATGCAAACGCCTGGAACGTTTTTCGAACGCTGGCTTGAGAAGCGTTTATTATTCTAAAATTCAACTTCTAGCTCTAACGTAAAGTAATACAAACTACTATTCAACCCTTATGTCAACGTTTTTTCAGCAGTTTCGTGTAAACAAAGCCTATCAGTGGTTCGGATAACGGTTTGTCATGGCCGTGCCGACAACACTGCCCAATGGCAGGTTAATACATTGCTCAAAACCAACTTGATCCGGCATGGGAACGTAACCACCTGCCAATGCTTATTTTTAAAACATGGGTCACCAACCCTTTTGAAACTGACAGCTACTTTTTGAGACCGATTAATGTGAAGGGCTACCAGTTGATACATACTTCTGAAATAAAATTTTGACCAATTTGTTTTCAATTATATTACTATTATTAAAATCGATGATATTCATCCATGTGAAGACACTGATCATGTTAACGCTATGTTCAGAACAGGCCAACGGCCTGTCGCCCCACGTGGTCCGTGCGGGCGACATGGTGCCCGCGGGCACCATTTTGGTGAGTGGTGACCCCTGTCTTAAATGCTTTCCTTTTTCAAGAGCACGTGCCTGACTATCCATCTTTTTCAAAAACACTCTTCTATTTGTGGGTTGTTTGCTGTCGTTGCTATATTTTTATCTTCAAATCCTTGCGAAGTTACTTGTAATTTCTTACAGAGCCATTGCTTAAACATATAGCGCAGTTATTTTGAGTTACGAACAAGCACAAAATATTTTTGCGAAAAACATGTCTAAGTACATGAAGCGTGGAATCGTCAAACTCTGAGTAAAAGTATTTGTTCTTGGAAAGTTAACCGAAAGCAGAAATCAAACCAGGTGACAAAATTGCAAGGAAGCTTTACTGCTGAAATTTTTTCTGATCTGCGCTAACTCTTGGATTTACCTTTCACATTTTGTAAATGGTGATCTGCGCTAACCCTTGGATTTACCTTTCACATTTTGTAAATGGTGCTTCAACAAAAAACTTCTGTGTCGAAGACATTTCCTTCTTTTTCTGAAAATACTTTAAATTTTGAAAAGATGGAAACGTGATACACCGAACTGCAATTCCTTTCAGGAAAAACGACGTCAATGCAGGTTCTTTAGGGTTTGCTTTTTTATTCTTATAAAGGAAACACATAGAAGCAGCAAATATTTTTGTAATTAAAAAATGATGAATGCCTTTAAACGTGATCAGTGGTTTTGTTTGTGTACATGCTACGTGCAGTGTAGTGCGCACAGCGGTCGAGAAGACCACCAAACTAAGCAGACTGATCAAAATGCAAAAATAGCTCAGACGAAAGACAGGCATATGATACCGCTCAGTGAACTCACTGAGTCCCTGGAAAAGATTTTTGGGTCTGCGAGTTTTTGTCAATGGTTGTTGATGTCGGATGGGACAATTGATTAATCAAATATTTTTAGACAGGAAGTGTTGATAGCTTTATTTATTCTATAGCTATGTTTTACTTATTGGCATCGCCTTTGTCACGTAAGATTTCATTTTATTGGAACAATCAAGCCAGCTTCTCCAAATATTGCTCTCGCATAATCGTGCAGTAGAACAGACGATATTACAAAACGATAAGCGAACCACAATCACATAACACACTTTTCCCACATTTCTAAGCGAAGGTACGGCAAAGGTTTTGAGTTTGTAATCGGTAAGCCGGTAAGTTTGCAATCGGTTTATAATAAGTACGGTCTGAAGTAGGCTGCGTGCGGTATCTCCCTTTGTTGCCGAAATGTACAAGATTTTATGAATTTGTTCATAAGCTATTGTTGTGATTTTGGCTTCGCCTTGGTTTTCAACTTGCTTATCAGCGTGACAGTACTAGTGGCTGAGGGAAATCATTCAACAGCTGATTTTATGGCGTACATTCAGATTTTCTCTATAGAACTGAATCGCGAAATNATCACAAATCTTTTGTTGTTTACAGGCCAACTTGTTTGAATTAAGTAAATATGCGGAATGTACCAAGGGAATTTATCAGCAGTTTGCTGTGAAAGTAACCTCAGTTGGGCTAAACTTAACTTGCTGTTTTGCAATACAGACAACAAATTTAGCAACAATCGCATAGTTGCCCTTTCCAATGCACAGATTTTAATAAAAAGTGCAGAAACTTTTTTGAGCTGTTATAGATGAAAAGCACAAAAAATATTAAGTATAATATTTGGAATGACAGCAGCAGGATCAATCAGTAAAGCATCAACAACACTCTTCACAAGAAATTTTTCAATTTAATAGATATTTAGAACTTGTTTGGCTACATGCCTAACTGTGAGTTTTCAGATGCACCAAATAAATTTGACTAACAACGACAATGCTAAGTCAAACGTAGTTCAGTTTTTTTACTTCTTTTTGAATGAGCTTTAATAGATTATTTCTCAAACAGTGGAGCATGGGCCACCAGTGAGCCACGAAGCTAGATCAGGCGGGATGTCAAAATGTGTAGTGCGAAAAGGAATGGGTTCCAAAATGCGTGTTGAGTAATTACTGAATAGCATTTTAAATTTGAAGAGTAAAGTATTGCGTTTTCTGTCCGATGCGGAAACAAGATTTTTTGTGGTTTGAATGCAGGAATTCTTAAATGTTTGGAGGACTGCGCAACGATCGACACATTCTTGATGTGTTATTGCCTGCATTTGCCACTAAATATTTATCTGATACATTTGAAATTCTTTACTGCACGAGTTTACGGCGGATCTCTAAAATACAGAGGTGCGACTTGAAAATTTTGAGTAGCACTGCTTTATTTTCGGAAGTACTGCTTGATCAGAACTGATGAATAGCGGTAGCAATTCAACATGAAGCAAAAGACTTGTCAAACTGTAAAAAGAGCTGAAGGAGTTACACGACACAAATGTAGCTGCTTGTCCGTAAATACATTTTTGTCTGTTCATGCGTTTTGCGAGATATAAGCAAAAACAAAACGCTGCAGTATGGTTTGGCTTGGTGCGGGAGTGTCGGAAAGGGAAATTTAAATCAAGGATTAACTGCAAAGTACTTTTGAAAACCTTTTGATAAATAAATCGCTTCTTCTGTTTTTTACTTTAATTACTTCGAATTACCAAACTAGAGAGTTAGTGAGTTTATTAGATTTTTCGAAATTTAATACCAGTAATTTCACATAGAAATAGGAAAATCGGCATTCATTTGTATTGTCATTCTTATATATTCTTTGTCAAAAAACTTTACAAGTATATGTGCTTAACTGTGATGCGTCGAATTGTTCACCATTTTTTTAATGATCTGTGAAGTGGTGATCAAATGGATGACAATTTTCCTATTTATGTATAACATACATTTAAACATTCATGACAATTTTCCTATTTATGTATAAGATAAACATTTAAATATTGTATATATATAGCAGTGAAACCAACGAAAACAGTCCTTTTGTCAAAAAAACGTTTATTTAAATATTTCTATTGAAATCTAGTGACATTAACGAAAAACTCTTCACATTGGTATTTGCCATTGACATCAACTGATAAGTACCCTTTGGTGAATCCCACAAACGATTGTCCGGCTAGAAAAAATGCTTCGCGGTAGCAGCCCACACGTTAGCTTCGGCAATAGAAGGGTGCCCTGCTCAGTCATCGAGAATAATGTAGAAATTACGGCATAAGTTTGAAACAATATGCCAAAGTCACAAAACTGTGGGCAAATTACAGATGACTAAGAGCATAATTGAGATTTATGAACAGTGTTGCTTGCTTGGGAGTTTTCATGGCAGTAGGAATAGCTCTTACCACGGCCTACTTGAGATAATTTAAGTAGGCCGTGCTCTTACTAATGTCGTTAAGTTAAGAAAATCTTAAGTAGGCCGTGCATTTACTTAACTTAAGATAATGGTAAGTAGCCCGTGCTCTTACTAATGTCGGAGGATTGTTGAACGACTCACTCGAAAGGCATATACGTCCAGAAAGTGACACTGAGTAGGGAAAACAGGGTCGCACGAGAGACAGTCAACTCGGCCAAAACATTGCGTTGACCAATTTATAAAATATCTTGCTCAGGTAATGCACATGAACTTGACCACGACGTTTCAATGAGCTAAACAGCTGGTTTTTCTCCGAGGCAAAAGACAAATGACACGTACAGTATAGTCTTGAAGTCTCCAAAGATGCCAACGTACTGTAGAAGGCAAACGCAACCATTGTAGCGCAGAAATTAAAACCGTAAAATGAAGAAATTTCAGCAGGGGTACTACAATAATAGCAAGGAAGATGGTGTAAATGTGCAACGCGAATGTCTGAAACGTCATGCATTGTAACGTTCAGGTGAAAACGAGCAAAACGATAAAGAAGGTGGTGGGCTTTTGAAAATAATGGAAAGATTAAAGTTACAGTCAGTTATTACGCTTTTAAGCAGCTGAAGGTGGTTGAAATTTTTTTGAAAACACTGGGCTTAATGTTGATTTGACCAGTTCATTTTTTCCTGTGTTTCGCTAGCGCACTTGTTTGGGTAGAAATTGTAATACCATTTCGGTGCTTTTTAACGTTTGTTGAAAGACCCTTTTTTTCTCCCGTTATATGCTTTGATCGCAGAATCATTGCATGGAGCACTGTAAAATGCTCCTTGGAAATCATGAAAGTTATTGGGGTCTTCGTCTTTTCGAAAACTTCTACTTATTGTGGGATTTAGGAAAGTGCTGACATTGTAAGGAGTGTTGATCTTGTAGAAAGTTCTGATATTGTGAAAAGTGCCCATAATGTGGCTTTCAAAGTGTGTTTTCTAATTTTCATTAAACCGGGTTAACATGGAAAAAATTATGAAGCTCGGTTTTATACTGTGGAAGTCGGAAAACTGCGCATCAACGTAACCTTGACTTGTAGCATAGTTTCATAACTCTCAGTGACAACACGCATCACGTCGTTGTACAGGACCTTTTTTGCATGGATGAAAAGTTTTGCGAGGGCTTTGCCGTACAAGACTTTTTTAGCCGTTTATAAGCACAAGACTTTTTCGTATGAGAAAATTTGAATAGAACTCCCATAGTCGGCGTTGCTGTCGAAAGTTAGAGTCTATGATGCATAAGGAGTTTCGATGGCTCAATCATTTTCGGCTGTTGGTGGAATTTTTGCCCTTTTGTGCGATTACGTATGGACAGGATTGCCTTCAAAGCGCAGTGTTCCTAATCACACTTAGAAGCTTGCTGGGTCTGTTGTTATATGAATGTTTTGACATTGTCACAATGTCGACATAAAGTCGTGAGCTAAAATGCATGAAACCGCGTTGTTGAAAGTAATGATCGTTGTTGTTACAAGAGCTACGTCGCATGAGCGCTTTGGTGTGGATCACGCGATCGAGGCCAAGTTTTTACCTGAGCGCCCATATACGCGGTACAAGAGCAAGCTACTTCGAATAAGCGCTTTGATGTGGATATTGATATCAAGGGCAAGTTTTTACCTGTGTGCCTAAGCCCAACGAAGATGAGCGCTGTGTGCTTTGATCCCATTCGCGAGATTAAGGACCAGCTACTTTTTAAGCGCATAAGCCGGGATGTGCGCTTTGTTGCAGTCACCAGAATAACTTAACTACTAACTGACTTTAGCCAGTTTTTTGGATTTACCAAACTTGATGTAAAAAGGATTTCTGTGGCATAACAATTTTAAATACAAGCAATATCAGATACACACACGGACCATTACTATCTCATCGCAAACATTTTATAAAAAAGGTTCTGTGACACTATAAAAGTAGTATAATGTTGCAGCACAGGGAAGTAACGCAGTATCGGGCATTGTTAGCATGTAAGCTGTCTACTCTGGTTAGGATTCTTAGGAAAGCTGGTTTTGTAGCGAAGGTTTAGCATTGAATTGATTCAAGAAATAAGCAAGCGAAAAAAACGTTTTCCGTGGTGATTACAAGAAGGAAGTCAAGAATAAGACATTGGTGAAGCAACTGGTTCCTGGAACTAATAGGTAAACTTATGATCTGACTTTAATCGTGCAAACACAAACAATTGTTTTCTTTTTAGGTAGTAAAATCAAATTTTGCTCAGCCGATAGTAGTTCTGCATATCAGCAATCATGAATAAAATAGCGAACTGCAATCGTTCTAACTTTACGTCTTAATTTAGTTAATTAGCAGTCAGCAACTTACCATTTCAGAAAAACCGCACTATGATGTTATCAACAACCCCTATAACATAACAAGGATCTATTTTAAGGAGAGATTCCATGTTTTATTCACTTGAGTGACGGAATCTCTGCTGTGCTTTGCATGAGCGTCCTGTGCGAATGTTATCTGGTAGAATCCCAGTACTTTCAAAAGTTTCATTCTTTTTGGGTTGGTTTGTTTGTATCCCCAGATTATAAAGAAATTGCATTAAAAGCTTTGCAACAACTGGCGCTCATGACTGTCACGCACATGCCAGAGAAAGGTTTTCGTATTTGTTCGAGCTCATGGGCGTCGGTAGCGGGTGGGCGGCGGAGGCCTTGGCTCCATGGATTTTGAAGTTTTATATTTTGCTATTCATTTTTTTTGGAAAAACGTTTTTCTGTTGGTTTTGAGTTGGTAAAATGAAATTTCATTATGGTTGGCCCTCTGGAAAAATGCTGTTGTTCAACACCTGGAAAAATACAGTCATCGCATGTAGTTAAACGAGCAACGACAGATATTTATTGCACCTCTCCTGGCAAAAATCTTTCCTACGCCGATGATCCGACTGAAAACTAAAATGCGAAATGCGCTGAAATGCATTGACTCGTAGCTGATGAACGTTGAAGGAATTATTTCATCTGCAGTTTGAATGAAAAGTTGATCACTAAAGTTCAGGAACAGTTCAGTAATTCGCAAACGGCTTTTTGTTGTAAATATTTATAGTTTTCTGTCGTTTTTTGTGTTTTGTTAGTGTGTCTGCAGTGGCAGAGGTCTGGTTGGAGTTTGATTCTGACTGAGTGCGTATCAGGTCCTGTTTCCTTGCTCATTAAATACTTCTGATACTCTGCATTTGCTGCTTTCGAAGCTTCCCATTTCTTGACAGTTGACGCGGCCTGGCTGCCTTTAAGTGAGCTAATTACCTTAAGAAGATCTTGTACAAAAATCAAACTGAGCAATAATATTGTAAATACTAGTTAGGTTATTACTGTCATGTAGATGTGTAGGACATGCATTCGTAGTAGGGTGAATAAGAATGCAGCAATAGATGGAAGGGGTGAACGAAACCGAAAAAGGTTAAGAGGCACTGATATAGTCCACCGACCTCATTATAAACTTATTGACAAGTGGTATAGGACACAAGACAACAGTTGAAAATAAAATAAGCACCGTTAGAAAACAAACATAGAAACAAATAAAATTCAAACAAAAAACGAACAAACACAAGAATTCGGTGAGGGACATTGCAAATGATAAGAGCGTGCCTATGTGCACAAAGAGTGGATCGAACCTCATTTTAGGGATATTGAGTGATTAGGCGTGGGCAGAAATGTCGGAGACAGCAAAAAATAAGTAAACAAAATTGATGAAGTAGCAAAACTATGGAATGGGATTTTATCAGTGAAAAATGGGAAGTGCACAAGAAAGAATAACAAACAAAAAATACATAGAAAATAACAACTTAGATTTTTCAAATTAATAAATGCCATAGGGGCAGCATTATGTTCCTTTTGGAGTTAAATGTTGTGTAGACACGTAATTGTTCTTGTTTATGCAGCATGTGTTTCCTAATTGCCTTTTGAAGTTAAAGGCAGAAGGCATATTGAAGTCTGGCATTAAACTCCGCAGTTTCGGACCAACAACGTTAGGGGAACATTTCCCTTAAGATAAGTAAACTCTAGGAAAATAAGTTTGTTAGAAGTGCATATAGTCTTGCTGAGTGAGAATGAATGGAGCTACTTGGAGTGCATATTCATCAAAATTGTCTGGAAGTATAGTTGCCTTCCTGCTGTTTACGCATTCATCTGGCTCTAATTCCGGTCTCATGGCCGTGATTGCGCACAGTTGTCAATCATTTGTGGATTTCGAAGTGAAGACAGCAAATCCATCGACAAACTTCGCAAAGTAGTTGTGAAACTATAAAACCATTTGCTTTGTATCATTTCCTCGCTCTAATGGGCCAACGCGACAACGAAGTAATTCTGTGTTACACTACTTGTCTATTTCAGGCCAGAAAACCCTGGCCAAAATATTGAGAAACCAAATCTCTGCCACGCTGAACTAAATTCTGGCACTAATTGTTTTGAGCAATGTACAGGGTGACTCAAAAAGATGCGTACCCATATTTTGTTCGATAAAAAACCCATTTTTTAACGAATGTCTTTTCTGTTGCAGGACGTGATAGGTGAAT
>JGI24021J15306_10005628_pt1 | contig 14909 bp, 4 predicted proteins | sample Ectturendosymbi1_FD_15306 | JGI IMG/M metagenome (IMG submission 15306)
TAGATTGGCGCGTACGTTTTTGGTTATAACTCGCCACCTGCTGCAGCTAGAGAGGTGTTCAAACCCTCTACGGATTCAGCAAGTCTAGTTGTTCCGAGACAAACAAATTAGTCAAAACAAAATTCCAAGACAAAAAAATGTTCAGTTTTGGGTTTGGTGTTCTCTTGGAGGGGCGTCACAAGGGGGGGTGTTTTCGCGTTTTTATGGCCTACTTTACCCGGCCCTGGACGCCCATCAAATGGGTCCACGTTTTGACCCAAATAATTTTACGAAACTAGGCTTTCCTACGAGTCTTTAGAGCCCTTGATTGGCTTTCTAGCATATTTAGATCTAAAATTATGCCACACAAACCAAAAAGTAGTCAAAAATTCTACCCCTAAAAAAGGTAGCCAGGGTGGAATAACTTTGGATATGGCCATAACTCGCTGTTAGAATAGGCTAGAGAGCTGTTCAAACTCTCTAAAGATTCGTGAAGACTAGTAGTTTAAACTGAAAAAAAATTTTTTCAGCTTGAGATCACGGGTTTTTTTATAATGTTTGCATATTCAGAGGTTGTTCGTGCATATTTCTATACGTTGGGATAATGACGTCACTTCCGGGGAGTCGAACCATCCATCAGATTTGGTGACTCGAAGTTTTTTTGGATTCTAGACTTCAATACGAGTCTTTAGAGGGTTTGATGGACTTTCCAGCATTTCCCCTTTTTCTAACTCCACCCACCGAAAACCCCGTTCCCAAATCTAAAATGTTTTTTTTTCAGTGCAAACTAGAAGACTTCAAGAGTCTTTCGAGGGCTCGTATAGTTCGCTAGCATATTATAGCGGGGAGTTATCACGGGTTATCGCGAGCTACTGTAGCCGCCAGTGGGAGACTCTTGCATTTTCTGATTTTGGGGGTAAATGTTTTTTCCGGCCATAACTTTGATTGCAGACATGCTAGAAGGTCAACCAAGGGCTCTATCGACGCGGGAGATTATCTAGTTTCAAAACAAAGTTTCAGCCAAAATTTCGGCCCGTTGGATTGGCGTCCAGGGCCCGTCAAAGTTGGTCAAAAAATCGAAAACACCCCCACTTTGGGAGCCCGTCCCAAGAGAACCCCTCACCCAAATCAAAAATTTTTTTTTAATCGAACCAAGAAGACTTACTGCATCCGTAGAGGGTTTGAACAACTCTCTAGTTATAGCGGCTGGCGAGTTATAACCAAAAAAGCACGCGCCAATCTATTGGCGCGCGCGGTCGTTGAAGGGATGCAATCGGGTGAAGCAATCGCCGTCAAACTTACACGCAAGATTTGGTTATCTTCCGAATGAACCTTCAGCAATGCGCACTACAAAGGCGACTTGAAATGTTTAATACTAGCTGTCAATTTTGCACTGACTGTGGGTTCATCTTCTGTGAATACTCTTCCCGAATCAGACGGAAGGTCATATAACACCACCGGAACATTTTCTTTGGTGCTAAACAGAATGTTGGTTCATCTACAGTGGCACAAAAGCGATTATGTTTTTTTATAAACATTTTACAGTGAAATGCAATTTTCGTTTGCAACTCATATTATCACAGTACGGTACTTTCTTGCACGCATTTTAAAGGATGTTGCAGTTCTGCTTTCGAGTGTTGAAGTTTTCCAGCTTCCGTTTTACGACAAACCCAAAGAAACTTGTGATCTTGTGAATGCTCGTTTGTGCAGGCGTATTATCAAAGCCTAACTGCCCCCAGTAAAAATCCCTCTATGTTAATGAAAAACTGACAATACCTACATAAAAGAGGAATATGCTCATTAATTAGTTTGTTTTGAAGTTTTATTCTCAGTTGAGAAATGACTGCATAGCTATGTTTGTCGTGGCAGCAATACAGTAGTTGCTGCGTTGCACAATTTCGTTTATTCTAGTTTTTTAAAACTATTTTGAAGGAAGATCAGCACTGCAAATTTGCATTTACAATTACAATCAATTCAAGTTGTTTTGGACAGAGTTTTTGAGCTAATTTATCGAAAATTACTCTGGCAAAATTAAATCGTAAAGAAATTATATAATGTTATCCCCAAAAATGTTATATAATAATAGGTAAAATATAAAATTATATAACAGCCCATGAGCGTGGGATTGAGTTTTCTTAACGAAAGCAAGGCATCATGTTGGTGATATGTATGTAATTCTACACTGCATTAAGACAACCAACATATAGAACTATTTCCATTCACCAAATTTAGAAAATATAATTTCACAAGTGGGCGCTATAGCCTCGCACGTTACACATGTGATGTTCATATTGAGATATATATATATATCGCATTTTCGGGAAAACGCTTCGTTTGAAGATTCCTGATGTCACATTTGCGTTGACGATATTAAACCGACTGAATATAATGTATTCTTAATTTGACGGAAGTAACTTGACACTACAGCGGCTTTTGCTTTCCCCACATTTTCAGGCTATTTCTGCTTCTCTTCGGAACTTGTTTTATTTCAGAGATCCAAGCATTTCGTTTCCAACTTCGTGGTTATTTGGACAAACTTATTTCTGTAAAGCTTGTTTCATGCAGGTTAAATGGTTTCCAAGAAATCCGTTGTTGAATTAGTGTTTCTGGCATTCAGCAGTGGTCATGGCTCTGTGCGAAGCAACCCTTGTGAAAATTTCATTTCAGATTTAAAAGTTAGGTTCTCGAAGCATTGCCTCTTGCAAAATTCATATCGTCCATTTTAGTTCTGAACAACACGCTGTCAAGTTTAGGAAGAGACCATTTTAAGCACGTGGTCTACTGTGGGCGCAGTTTGTAAAACTTGGTTTGAAGAAAAAACATCGGTTCGTACTTTGTGACAACTTCTTTTATGAACATTATGACATCGTTTTGTTACTTCAGGCGGAAGGCTGGAGATAGAAATGAACTTGGTCTTTTCGCATTAAGCCGTAAATGCTTTTCATCGCAACAGCAAAAAAACACCTGAAAGCAGAGAGACATATGCAGCCTTTGAACCTATATTCATAATAGTACTTGCTTCTGCCATACAAGGGCAAACCCAAACGCTGTTTTATTGATTTCTAAATTTCAACAAAAATTTTACGGACCAATGTTAGCCGCCTGTTCAAAGAAGCGTACGCAGGTATTGCTCACCAAATACGTCAATGCGGTTAATTCACCGCGAAACTTACGTGCAAAAAAGAGTCATTGACGACACAAGGTTCTTTTGCCATTTTCAATGTAAGTGGGTCTATGGAAGACGAAACTGGCAAAAACGTTTTTGGTCCAAGCCTATCCGAATCACGCGGCCATGAGATCATCGTTGCCACCTCTCCTGAAGATTACCCATTACAAGTTGGAGTGGTGAACTGTACTTCAAGACTGGCAAACCTGCAGCGTCTTTCAAACTTTTCGCTGAACCTTTAGAAGCACTGAGAATATCTGTTAAATGTACATGCGGGCAAAATTAATCCACTATGTTTTGTTAAGCTTGTCAGAAAAAAAGCAGTGATTTCAAAATTTTTATTAAATCTCTTGGGGATTTTGAATTCGCATGTTAAATCAATGGCACAACGCGTCCATGCTTCCATGTGGCAGTTCAGCTCTTAAAACCATCAATCACATGACAAAAAAAACTAGCTTTTTCGTCTGATGTCATCAAAAAAATTTTAAACATTAAGCATGTGTGTCCGTAGATCGAACTGATGGAGATCTTCTTCACAAAACGCGATTCAATCGTTTCAAATCAAGAAATACTTGATCCAAAACGCCACCCAAATTCAGGAAGTTATCTTTAACAGAAAATGTACTCCGGACGCAGACATTGATTGTGACCTGGTGAGAAATTGGCTTGTTTTTACAGCTCTTCACATAGTTCAGAGATCTAACGACCTGAGATAATTTGCTAAGTGGAGAGCTTCCTGAAAGGACAATTATGTTCTCAAGTGACTATTGCTTTGGAATTTTGTTGCTCACATCCCAGTGTCACGTAAATCACGTTTCCGTCGCCCAACATTCAAATTTCAAGACTTTTATCTTACCAGGTACCAACTAATCCACTTACATCGAACTCCCTGATAAAAGCGAATGACTGTAAGCATATTCCAAAACTTAAACATGAAATACATTGTAACGTGTCTGTCAACTAAACCCTGATTCTGAGAAGCCCTCAGATTTAGGCTTATACTACGCTGTAAAAAAACTGAAATATTTTCTTGGGCCGCGGTGTCTGAGCAGAGCCGGAAACCAAATTTACATATTTACGCTGTTTTCTTCTGAACAGATAACCAAATCGGATTACAAATAAATAGTATGCGGGCTTTGTAACACAATTTTCGCACATTTGTTTGCTGATCTGAACTCTGTCAAACGCGCTGCCGGCATTTTGTCATTTTTATGGAATTGTTTTGAAAATTCTGCAAAAAGATAAACGTGCGACCTACATTTCCCGTAAAACAACTTCAACGATGAACCTCTCTTGCGAGGCCTGCTTAGCAAGTTGCATGGGCATGCAACTTTACAGTGCCTTCAAAACCAAGCAGTGAAGTCACAAGCAGTCCAACCGTGGGAATCTCAGTCTCGTCCGTTAATCACTACGTTTTAAAAACATTAGTAATTTTTACTTTCGAACGCTGAAAAGAACGCATATGTCAAAACAAATATTAGGGCGCATTTATACGAAAATTTCAAGTGCACGTAATTCTGCCACAAAGCACTTAAAATGAAAGATTTTTAAACGAAGTCATTCATCATTACACATGTGAATAAACAGCAATATCATGGCCTTAAGCAAGCCAAAACCGTCCGAAGTACAGTAATAGCTTTTTTGGAATAGCTTTATTTTTTTGTTAGCTCAAGCGACGGTATTACTTCATGTCTGATCACAGCATCAAAAAAGCTGATACAAGACCGAAACAAAATGAAAACCACTGTATTGGATCATTTCACAGATAAAATTTCTGGACAGTCAGAAGAGGAAAGTTCACTAACTCAGCAATCTTCGCGATGAACGTCAAAAACTTTACATGCATCTAAGCGTACAGAGCTTTACTCCAGAAAAGACCATGTCAGCAAAACGTGAAAAAAATGTAACCCAGTTCTCGAAATTTGGTAGTTCGAAGTTGCGCCTATTTTTTGAATTTTAATCATTACGGTTGTAAATTCTAAGGTCATTACTTTCACTAAAATGACTGCAAGTTGCTAAAGTAACTGTCAGCAAATGATTCCTTCCATTCAGGAGTCAAAAGCGTGAATAAACCATCGTAAGCTCTGGCGTGACACCGAATAACTTGTTCGTCCGCATTTCTCTTTTTCTCCATTGAATGACCATTGAAGGCTTCAACAAAGTACCTGTGCGATTGAAATAGGAAGTTAGAATGAAATAAGTTGTTTCTCCTTACTCAACATAAACTTTGGAAGATTAATAAGTTAATTCGGCAAGAAACTTCGGAGCCAATGCACAAGTTTGTTCACACAAGCGACTTACACTTAGTTCACATGTATCCGATGTTTTTATGAGAATGCCACAAGCATTAACTTCTCCCGGCACAAATCGTTTTGATTCTCCCATCATATTACTGCATGATTTTCAAAAACTATGGAACCCATTGGCTTCGATCAAAGTGCCGCAGAACCGTTCCGCGGAGTTACACTCGATCGGATGCCGTTGCAACGCAACGTGACGTTGTAGTTCGATATCTGTTTTGGGATTTTCCCTTTTGTCACTTTGCGTACACTGGATCAGCGCCAAACCTGTGAAGGACAAATCATAATGCCCCAGGCAGGCAGATCGAGTCGCGCAAAGTGCGTCAGGTCGACCAGCGCCTCATGGACGAAGTCCAGCGCTGCTTCGCGTTCACACTGCACAACGTTGTATTGCAAACAGCTAGGATAGGATCTCAACATGGGATAAATATGAAAAAACGACAGGTTTGACTGTTTTTGTTGCTCCGTTTTCGCTATCATGCTGCGTACTATTGAAGATTTACAGATATTTCCATACTTGCCAGTTGCAAAGATTCTTTACTTTGCACTTCGCAGTACTGGAATGAACTTCTTGCAATGCAGTGCTTACCTTTCAACATAATATGAAACTGGGATTCGTGGGGTTAATCGCGGCACCTCCCGGAATTGACATGTTACCAGTGTTTGTCATTGAATTCCTACATAAAGTATTGTCATCTTTACCGACCGCCGGTCCAATACGCCGTTACTTTTTCCGCTACTTGATTGTACAGCCGTCACTGCGCAGGTCTACCGATGAGATCATTAAGGTTGAGACGGTGCCGTTTGGAAATTGCGTGCGCTAACGCGACACGTCCAAATCCACATTAAATGTTTCTATAAAAAAGTATTAATGTTTAACAGAAATTAAAATCTCACGAAAAAACTTGCCAAGCATAAAATGTTTCTTCTATGTTTTCACCTAAGCGTGCTCTGTCAGAACATAAGCAACCTCCAGACGATCGTTTTGTTGTACATCGCACCAGCTTTGCATGGACACAACTTCGTACTCCTGGCCTTCCTAAATCTTTTAACAATCTGCCAAAACAAAATTGTTTCTTCCTTAAGATAAAATCAAACCGGGCTCAAAGAGAAGGTTGCACAACGGCATTTCCTGCATCATATATTGTTCACTTAACAGTGAAAAAATGGCGTTTAATTAATTGTTTTCTATTAAATCACATTGCCCTTCATATCCTTGGTATCAACATTTATGGCGATGTTTATTTTGATAAGTTAAACAAACCAAGGTAAAACCTTTGAAAAGACAAACCTTGCGAAGAAGATACTCGCAATCCGTACAAGAAACACAGCCTGGACTTAAGCCACACAAATAGAAGACAATTTTGAAACCACATAGCCCCACCTAATGCTAGGAATATGGAGCAAGCTCTTCAACCCTGCAAACCTTACCTGGGCATGAATAGTCGTTTTAAGCCAGCGTTTCTTCAAGATTTTGTGGGTCACGCACCGCAGCACATCCTAATAAAGACCACGGACCCCGCAAGAGGAAACATTGCAATAAATATTTAAAATTAGATTTTAATCAACGTGGTAGTAATCGAAATGTCTACAAAACCTATTACCCTTTTGAAACGTCAGAGCAAAGACCCTTTTATATCACATTCACGGATCCCTTTAAATCACAATCACGGACCCCTTAGGGGTTTAGGGGTTTAGGGGCCTCAGGTCAAGAACCCGTGATTTAGACGGAAGAATTTGCAATACAATGTCGCTTCGATTGGTTGCAAAAAAAGTGGACCGGAACATGAGCCCCCCATACATTAAGTCTAAACTTAAAGAAGTATCACGCTTACCTATCATCCGCAACCGCATATGGTTGAATGGGTCGGGTGCCACCTGATCACGTGTTGACACCCGAATGGTGTGAACAAAACCGAAAACCAACAAAAGAAAAATCTCGCCGCACGCCATGTTGGCGGAGGTGGTCTGCATTTCGCATCGAAACAAAAGCTGTTCTGAATAAACGACGAAACTTCAAACTATAACTTCCTCAGCGTCGTAAAGTTGGGCCTGTGAATAATCGGAGTTGAAAGTGTTTGAAAGATCATTGCGGTTCAAATGGTTCGTGAATGAAACTGCTGTGAAGTGCAGAAAAGTGATTGCAACCACCTGCGTTGCCGACAACCCATCAAAATGGCTGTTAGAAAACCGAGAATAGTCCAGTAAAACGCCGATTTTCCTAAGGCTTCTCTCGGCATACTCTGAACTGACATCTCCTCAATTCCACGTGGAGAGAATGGAAAAAAAAACTTTTCACTATATTTGCGACCAGGAATGTCTGGCCTGTCTTCCGGAGTATTGCTGGCAAGCAAAACGTCGTTTTGAAAGTTGAATTAAAAGCGTTACCATTTGTTGTGATTGCAATAAGACGCAAGCAGTTGATCGCAGGTGTTCAGCAATGCGAGGATTCGAAACCAGAACAGCCAATTTTCGAATTCCTGTCTGCGACAAGACGCAAGTTCATGGTAGTAAATCCAAATCGCCGGTAGCTCGAAGAACACCTGTGAGCGTGGTGACGTGTGACTTAGATTGGTAAAATGAAACATTTGTCGTGAGAAAAATCTGTACGAATTCTGAAGACAAGCAAAAACTCTGTTAATCGCCTTAGCTTGACGTCAATTGTGTCAAGTTTGACGCACAAGCCTCATTTTCCACTTTCGGGCGACTGTCTTGTGTTTATCTGCGTGTCAATCATGCACCGTTCGAATTGGCGACCGTTTTCCACCCGGCATTTGATTTCGCCACATTGTTCCAACCAAACTAGCGAAACAAAAAAAGTCGTGTCATCTTCGCAAAGCTTTCTTATATTAATGTAAAAAATTGACAAAACTATTTTTGACAATCGCGCATTGAAGATCACGGATGAAGCGCTTGCAAGGAAGAAATATTTCACGAGTAATCTTCGTTACTTCTAAAGACGAAATACCGTAATGGCTGCTCTGAAAGGATCGTAGTAAAGTTTAAAGTAAACGTTTCTTAGGTACATATTGGCCAGATTTGAAAACGCGTTCATTCGCTTTATTTAACAACCTCTGCAATAGTAGCGTAGTCAGCTCAAAATGGGGGGGGGCAAATATTTTGAATTCAAGCGAGAAACAGTATTTGGTTTGAGACACCCCGTCTCGAAGCACAAAACGTTAAGATATGCAGGAAATTTTGAGGGACATGGACCCCTTGGCCTCCGGCTACGCCTATTCTTTACTAAGATGGTTGAGTCACACCTCTAAGCGTGTACCCTTGGTGAATGTCAAAGGAATTTTTTGTGATTGCCTTGCGGTATTTCTTATACTCTGCATGAAGCAAGCGCCTTAATTTTGTATCGGCACTTCGTAGCATTGAATACGATTTGCGTTTGAATCACATGCAAAAGAGAAGTTGTCATTGCTTTAAACAGACGCAAACCCCTTCGCAGCTGTAGTTTCAGAGGAAGAATTGTTTAAGATCCGAGAATCCGATGCAAAATTGCTGTTGACGGCTTTTCCACATGCTACCTGTTGAGAGGTCAGCTTGGTCGATTGATCTTTTCTGTGGTCTCTTCTCCCAACGGAGCTATGTGAAGAACAAAGCAAGGCTGTTGAAGAGGTTTACTCTAAATTCGTTGACAAGTGCGGGAGCAGCAGTTTTGTTAAACCACTTGTAGTTTTCGTGATTCCTGTCAGACGTTCATTTTTCTACCAACAACTACCTCTCGAGATTAAAACCCGACAAAACAAGACCTAAAAATATCTATAAGCTTGATTCAATTATAGACATGAATCTCTCTGACAAACAGGAAATCCATGCTGAGCAACTGCCGGACGTGCCCAAAAAGCGTCCGGTCATTGGTTTTATTCTCCTTCATGGGACATTTCTTGGCACAGTTCAAGCGTAAGTATAGTTCAAGCGTAAGTATGACACATTCTACGAAGGAAGTGGCTAACGCGGCTGGCGACCTTCAGGCAGTGGTTTGCAGAGGTCTTTTGATGCCCGGGGCAACTGCTTGAATGTATTCCCCCTTGCCAAATTCTAGTATTGAGCAATGGCATATGGTGGTCATTGTTATTGGATTTACTTTGTTTGTGACATAACAACATTACGTCACATTCACGTTTCCAAACCGAAAGTTTGACACAATCTGCACATTTTCTAATAGGACAGTTTTGAAATTTGACTCAGAAAATAAATTAAACGTCCATAAGTATCTTTCAGTGCATTTTTTGTAGTTTTCCCTTGATCGCACGATCTGGACAAAGTCATGTATTTTCAGTTTGATTGCGTGTGCTCCGCACACATAGAGTAGGCCAATTGGTCCTTGGTATTCAAGAAGATAAGAATTACTTGCTTGTGAATACGTAAAAAACTAGGGTTGACAAAAAAAACAAGATCCGAAAATGAAAATCTATGCAGCATGTATTAATAGCCTTATAATAGGAAAATCGTCTAGTTGCAACATCATTAATTTTGCAATTTCACTTTTTGGATGCTCCCCTTCCTTGGATGCCTTGGGCCGTCGCCCCGTTCGCCCCCGGCCCCCTCCACACCCCACTGCCTTCAGGCCACACCTACCTCAAGTAGTACAGGGCGTATCACAAAATGAATCAAAGCAGAAGCATTGTCTCTGACAAAACAACGTTCAGCTGGATTTTGCAACTGTGTGGTCAAAAACTCACTGAAGTCAAGTCTTGTGCGAACAAGCAACCACAACCAAAGTTTGAGCAAAGTTTCGACAAAAGTTTAAATCATGGAAACGCCCTCAGTTACATGAACAAAAACAACACAAAAATCATATTCAGAAAGCAACAAGAATGACGCGAAAATCAGATGGACCAAACATCTCTTAAACTGCTATAGGCGGCGCGGAAACGTGACTACTTGTTTATTACAGAAAGTGTTACCTGAGCTGTAACATGTTTATTACACGAAATCATTTGTGGTGGTGGAAGAAAGAGTTGTAAAACCATTGGTTTGAATTGAAGGTTGAAACAATTTTTTGGAAATCTGCACTACGACATTGAGACCAAAAGCACCATACGTCATCCAAGACTAAGATCAAAGGAAGTAAAGTTGAGTTTTTCAGCAAGGAAAAATTTTACAATGCTTGTAGGCCAACAACAAGATCAATACGCGTGGGCCAAATAACGAATTTGAAATTATCAGATGAATTCTGTTTGTGAAACACTGGCTGTATCGTAGCTGTTTCTAACTGACATTCATAGCTATAACTATTTCTGATGCAAACCTCCAGCTTTTGCAGATTCTGGAGAAAAACAAGAAAATGTGTCTTTTTATAAAATGTGCCTTTGTTTCGAGCACATTCATCTTAGCGTCTAACATCTTTATAAGACTAAAAGACTAATACCAGCAGTAACATCTATTTTAGTATTCTTGGCCAAATGTTTTCTATCACATAGGTTGGGTAAAGTGGTGGGGTGTGCACTTTATCTTTGTAAAAACGGCGGAAAATATTAATGCATTGCAACTGTTACTTAAGATTATTGGGTAAAAATTAGCCTGCGTACGTTAGCTAAATCCACGAAATAGTTTGTGTACACGATGGATGCCAAACTATACATCGTATTACAATTCCGGCACTTATGAATCAGCACTGTGAACATTTTCACTGCAGTTGTTTAAAGTACATGGTCATCAGTGAGCCTGGTAAAACGCGTTAGGCCCAATGTTTGCTCTCCTAAGCATCTTCTTGCTCCAAACGATTTTAGCAAGCATGTGAAACGGCAGTAATAGTAAATTTTAAATGAGGAAATTCCGAAAGGCAAATCACGTACTTACTGGCATAGGGCGCCTTGCTTAAAAGAAGCACATTGGACTTGAGCAAATAAATGATCAAAACTGTAGAAAAGCAACGATTGACATTGATAGCTTTGTGGCACGTTTTCTAACATCGGCAGACATGGTGGGGTGCATGAGTTTCCTGAACTTTCCGTGAAAGAGAAAAATTGGCCATCACCGATTTCGACTTCCAAAATCTGTGCCTTGACTACATTTCATCTGAATTTGTCGATAAGATTTTTGTTCCGTGCAAGAGCATCCACACAACAATGAGCATGCTGAGTTACTCGACACAACAATGAGCATGCTGAGTTACTCGACACAACAATGAGCATGCTGAGTTACTCGACACAACAATGAGCATGCTGAGTTACTCGAGCTTTACGTATAAACGTTGATTTTTTCGAGAAATATTTTCAGAAAAAATCATGTCTAAACAAGCATTGCCAATGAAGTTTGCCAAACAGTCCGAAAAATACTGAACAAAGATATTATCCCAGAAACGGATTTTAGTGACTTGACTGAACTGATCGGAAAAAGACAATACACCATAATTGTAAACGCAATGCACAACACGGATATACCCTTTAAGATAGCAAAATTTTCAATTCGGCATCACTTATAAATGAGAACTACCATCCATCTGGACCCCAAAATAAGGATGAAAGTGAAATGAAGTAAGATTTAAAGAAAAACGGAAGTTTCTAAAAGAAATGTATTAATACGACCTGAACGAAATTTAATTACCAGTTCAATTTTGCCAAAATCAATTTCGTTGCGTTTACGCCTTTGCCCACAATTAGTGAGTTCCTAACCATTCAAGGTGTAACGTCAAAGCTTCAAAGACAAGCAACCGAAGCCGTTGCAATCTCAAACAACGCACCAGGACATGGTGACGTTCATATTTGAGAACCTTTGCCACAAACATAAGGCAAGAATATAAATGTAAGTCATAAATAGGGACTAAAATATTTTATAAGGCATAACCTATCAAAATAAGGACAAATGTTAAAAAAAGGATGGTATAGCCGCCCTACCTATAAATATCATGAGTGCTTGATTGCCATTGACTTAGCGGAGGATGGGAATCCTTCATTATGGTCAGGGTTTCTCAACCTTTCTTTTACCATGTACACCTTCAGCGATCCAACAGATGAGCATGTACCCCTTCAACATTTCAACAGGCGAACATATCCGGGAATATTTTAGGGGCCCTAAAATGTCTTGCCACAAACTATTTTATCATGAGTATTCATAGATACATTTAACAATAAGCATATAATGATTTGTGAAAATAAGATTGACTGATATATGTATTAATATTTGGAAATAAATAATATGTAAATATATTCTTATTTTCTATTGCGATCCTCAAATGTACCCCTTTGGATAGGCAAATGGACCTCTGGGGTTCATGTACCCCAGGTTGGGAACCCCTGATTTCGGTAATGCATAGCAGTATTCTGCAAAGGAGCGGTTGCGACACATTGCAAATTCGTCCATCGCTAAGTTTTAAATGTGTTTTGACTTTTTTTGCTATTTCCGAGCACACAAGGCTAAATCACAATATGTCTAAAAGCTCAACTGGTGTATAAGATAAAACGAAAAAACAGATAAAACATAAAAACGAATACTGCCAACGTTTAGTTGACGGTGCAGTCAACTTCATCAGGGCGAGACCCAGAGTGGCGCTTCATCTGCCTTTCAACCGGTGAACGGAGTGATGCCTTAGGTATAAACACTTGCAGCGCGTAATCATTGGATCTGATATTTGACGCGGGATAGCAAAGGGAACAAGGAAAGTAGCGTGAATAAATCTTACTGAGAAAATTAATCAATACAATTAGAAGCACCGACGAAACGGTGAAACATATGGGACATGAAATACTGGGCAGTTATTAAAACGAGTAAAATTGTGAACGTTATCATTTGTTTAAAAAGAAACGATATATATCCGGGAAAATGTCGCAAGATTTATCATGCATACTTGAACAGTCAGTGTTAATATAACAAGATTCAATAAAACGGCGTTTATGAAAATCACATTCAAATTCCAAAACCTTCGACAGTTGCCAATCCGTGGAATGGCCCAGGTCGAAGACATGTCGTGTTAAAGCACTCTTGTCGAAGCGTTTGTGTTTAACATCAGCTATATGTTCTTTGTGTTTAGTTTCAAAACATTGTTTGCTTTCTCCAATATAATGTTTTTGACAATCGTGACAAGGAATCGAATAAATCGCTCCTTGTCTTAGATTCTTGTTGATTGGACCTTTGGTTGAACCTATAATGTCTCCAATTTTTCGAATGGGCTTCGAAACCACTTTGATATTATGCGAACTTAGACGTTTTAATTTTTCAGTCAGTCCAGGATAGTATGGTAATACTGCTAAGCTCCGTGTTTCTTCTTTCTGCTTGGATTCGTAACGTTTGTTGGGGAAATGTATCATGCGTTCAGGATGCCCATTTTCAATAAGAGATGTCTTGACAATTGCTATTTCCGCTTGTCTGTCTTTTTCGTCGTTGCGGATGGTATCAGCACGATGTAACACTGTGTTTACAACAGAGCGCTTGTGTTGAAGCGGATGTTCTGACCGATAGCTCAGGTATCTACCTGTATGCGTTGCTTTTCTGAACACTGATATGCTGCTTTGTCCCATTCGTTCCTTTCTTCTTGGATGGGACAAATCAGCACATCAGTGTTCAGTGTTCTCTTATGACAGGTAAATATCTGAAAGTCTAGTACTTTCTGCACAATTTGCTGTTTAGGCCTAATAATGCTAAAGTTGGGCTGCCTAGCAATGTCCTCTACCAAATTCCAAATACTTGCACCACAAACTTTCAAGTTAATGAAGCCTTTGATGTGTAAGACAAAGAGATACTTCAGTGCAAATCAACGAAACTTCTTGAGGAACCTAACTTATATACTTAAGCTTTACTCGAACCTGATCAAAGCACTATGGTTTACTATACCAGTTGTAGTGTAAAAGTTACGGAATTCATATCATGGCTGACCTTTACCTGGGTTGTTTAAAGTTCCATGTGGAAGTCTGGCGGTTATGTATCACAATTTTATATCTAACCCCTTTTACCCACTGTAAGTTAAAATAAGGAGTAAAAACGTTTTTTCGCAGCTGTTCCTGGCGCACCAACTTGCTGTATCCCACCTAATTGTAATACAGGATTCCCCGCTTATTAAGCTCACGGTTAATAAGCCCACGTGCTTAATAAGCCCAAAACGGTCCGGGCCTGAATTACTCTATTTATTCCTGTAATTATAGCCAAAACCCCGCTTAATAGTTGCTGAAAATTGGGTGAAAAAGCGTCGAAACTCACACGTCTTTGTCTTGCTTACGATGGTTTCAAACTTCGTTACGTTGGTTACCTAGTTCTTAAGTAATTTAATTGTTTCATCACAGATCGTTTATTTGTGCCGTAATTACATTTTATATGCCTTGAAGATCAAACTCAAGACTTCTTCATTACGATATAGTTACTGTTTAGCAACAGTTGCATTCATTCCAGATTTTTTAAGATAATTAACGATGGATTGTGACGATTAAGACAGTTTATGTAAAGTTGAAACGAAGGAAGGCTGTTGTGTCAGTTTATTATATATGTGTCTGTGAAGACTGTGTTAAGACAGTCTAATTTAA
>JGI24021J15306_10005632_pt1 | contig 14901 bp, 11 predicted proteins | sample Ectturendosymbi1_FD_15306 | JGI IMG/M metagenome (IMG submission 15306)
GGGGGGGTAGGGGTTCGAACCCCCCCGCTGGCAAGTTAAATGTAAAAACAGGGCCCCCACTTAGCTTATATTTTGGTATTCATTATGCTTTCGGTTTTAAGTAGTTTGTTGCTGTTTTGCGTTTTTCGAAAGCTTTCCCAGTGATTTCGGGTTTTCGTGCAGACATCCACATCCGGATACACTACTATTTCTCAACTTTTTTCTGAGTGTTGGTCAGTGGGTTTCCATCAACTACATTTCCCATCCTGGCTGAAAACTCTAGTTACGCCACTGGCGACAAAAGGTTTGTTTCAACAGAAAGTCAGCGAGAAGATGGCAAAAAAAGGAAAAGTTTCCGGACAATTGCGACCAGTCTATTAAACTGCAGACTTGTCGTCATCAGGTCAGAACTAATCTGAGCTGCTTCTTAAAATACTATCCATCGTGCAGTTGTGTGTGGAACGCAGGAAAGTGTGCTTTTGGCGACAACCGCCAATGCAGCGTGGAAGGTACCTCAGGTGGGTTAAAACCACCCCGATCATTGTTTCGGGGTGAATTTAAACACGGGCGAATTTAAAATCAATCCGATCACTGTTCACCCAAAACCTCCCACTCGATAAGCGCAATTCTTTAATAGAAACCGGCATCTGCCAGTTCCGCATGGAGCCGTGTGAATGAAAAGCTGCACCAATAAAAAGGTCAACGTGTTTTGATTTCGTTACCAAGCAACAGACCGTTGAAAGCACTAGTGTTTCTTTATGCTTTCGAGGAATCAGCCGACTGCGCTCTGCTTTCATCTTTTTGCGATGATTTAAAATTTGCACATATCTGTATTTAAGTGAGTACTCTCCACGATGGAGGTAAGCAAGGAATCGATCAGCAAATTTTTAATAGGAAATCGATTTCGCGTAAAACTACGCATCGTCAGTTCTTATTTAAATATAAGGACTGAGGTGAAGATGCGTAATTTTCCTATTAAAGAATTTGCTGATCGATTCTTTGCTTACACCCATTGTAGAACGTACATGCAAGCAACTGACCAATAGCTTTACAGAGCACTTTTGAACGACGTTACCTTTCTTGAGCATCTTCTCTCTTTTCCTTTCCAGGCGGATTTGCTTCGCTTTTTTCGCTTTTGGTTTGTTCGGGTCGGGACCTTCGCCTGTGAGCGAAAAATCAGCGGTAACGAGATCAATCGCACCGGGGAAAGCCCGTGTTAAGAAGCGGAGGTTTCGTTCAATTTTCTTTGTCCAATCGCCATTTTGAAATCGAGGAAGAGTTACTTGAAGCAAGGGTCGTCGTTGTGGTCATCACAGACGGCAAGGTCGTTTGGCATTTCGCGTGAGTTCGTAAAAGCCAGACCAGACGTTTCGCGTTAGTTCGTAAAAACCCAACCGGACGTTTCGTTGAAGTTCGTAAAGCCAAATCAATGTCATTGCGTCAGCAACAAATTCTTAAGAACGGAAAGACATGTCATTGCTGAGGGTGCGATACTGGGTCGGATTAATATTCCGCCATCGTAAAATTCCGAACAGTGCTCCTCGGTTCCTTACAACACGTGTACCAGAATGTTTAACGTTAATGCGATTCCAACCCGAGCTCGACTTTAAGTCACAGACATAGCCAGGGGGCCAAGGGAACCATAGTTCCCCATATTTCTAGTATATCTTCCAGTTTTGTGCTTTGAGAGGCTGTGTCGCAAACGAAATACTGTTGCTCGCTTAAAGTCAAAATACTTCTGCTCGTTATTTGGCTCCTCGCAAAATTTTGGGCTGGCTTCGACACTGCTTTAAGCCCATTATAGACAAGGACTCTTCACAGTGAAAACATATTGGCTTTTAAGCAAATCACTACGGCAAAACTAATCCGGGTTTTAAACAAATCACTACGGCAAAAATAATCCGGGTTTTAAACAAATCACTACGGCAAAAATAATCCGGGTTTTAAACAAATCACTACCGCAAAAATAATCCGGGTTTTAAACAAATCACTACGGCAAAAATAATCCGGGTTTTAAACAAATCACTACGGCAAAAATAATCCGGGTTTTAAACAAATCACTACGGCAAAAATAATCCGGGTTTTATGCAAATCACTACAGCAAAAGTAATCCGGTGTCAAGCGAAATTTCTGACTTGGCGAAATATCTGACTTCACTCCATGTACGCATGCACAGACTAACATTCTACATATCAAATTCGCTGACAAAACTTATTGCTAGGGCTTAAGGATTCATGTTTAAGTGAGTGTGTCGGGTTAGGGTTTGGTTTAGGTGAGGAAAAGAAAAAAAATTGAGGTCAACGACTAAGTCTGAAAATTTTCAATGGTTAAAGTTATTTCCGTACTATAGCTTGTTGTGGGTACCTGACATCTAACCAAACAGTTTTAATTTACATAACACACATCAAAAATGTCATCGCCAAACTTTATTCCTTTACTCTGAGAAGCAAAATAATTGACACACAGTAACAGGTCAGAAATTTCGCTTGACACCGGGGTTTAAGCAAATCACTACAGCAAAAATAATCCGGGTTTTATGCAAATCACTACCGCAAAAATAATCCGGGTTTTAAACAAATCACTACAGCAAAAATAATCCGGGTTTTAAACAAATCACTGCGGCAAAAATAATCCGGGTTTTAAACAAATCACTACAGCAAAAATAATCCGGGTTTTAAACAAATCACTACGGCAAAAATAATCCGGGTTTTATGCAAATCACTACGGCAAAAATAATCCGGGTTTTAAACAAATCACTACCGCAAAAATAATCCGGGTTTTAAACAAATCACTACAGCAAAAATAATCCGGGTTTTATGCAAATCACTACGGCAAAAATAATCCGGGTTTTATGCAAATCACTACGGCAAAAATAATCCGGGTTTTAAACAAATCACTACGGCAAAAGTAATCCGGGTTTTATGCAAATCACTACGGCAAAAATAATCCGGGTTTTATGCACATCACCACGGCAAAAATAATCCGGGTTTTATGCAAATCACTACAGCAAAAATAATCCGGGTTTTATGCAAATCACTACAGCAAAAATAATCCGGGTTTTATGCAAATCACCACGGCAAAAATAATCCGGGTCTTATGCAAATCACTGCAGAGCATTGGTTCTTAACCTTATCTCTAACACGTCCCCTTCCCTAAGTAACTCTCCTTTGTTTGAAGCCCCCCTTGACTTTAAATAAGTAAATTGGAGGAAACATTTTCCGTTAAAAAACTTTCCATGTTAGAGCGCGCAAGAGCTTGCCCCCCCTGGAAATTTACTGACGCCCCCCGGTTAAGAACCACTGCTGTAGAGAAGTCAAAGAATCTTGTCAGTAGGAAGCGAGCGCGGATTGAGAAAGCTTAGTGACCATGTGACCAGAGTTTGATTAGAGCACAAGAAGGGCGAATTGATTATATTATCCTAGATCGTTTATTTTCAAACGAGACGGATGCTGGTAAGTTGAGTGAAACCAGTCGCATACTTTTCTATAAGGTTGAGCAAAATAGCAGTGTTGCAACCTCTCGGTTGACGCTGTGTTGAATGCGCGATTCACCACGAACGGGATGTGCGCGAAAAACAACAGCCATATATATATATATGTGGTGCGAACAAGCAATAATAGAATGATCTCAGACTTAAAACCAAATAACCAAAGTCATGCCAATGCTGCTGCAAAACCCACAACAAACAAACAGATGGCTGGATATGAAATATTCCTTGGCAAACAAGGCAGTACTTTAGCTCGCACCAAAACAGTGATTTGTTGTTTTGCGCTTGTACACTGACAATATTGAAGTGGCCGTGCGAGCCATTTATGTCCGAGCTCATACCGAACAAATAAATCCCGCTTTAAACAACAACAACATACAAAACCAAGTCTAACCTTTCTTCGGTGAAGGCTTCGGTTCCGTTCTCTGAGGCGCATTTTTGGGGGTAACAGCGGAAGCGGTCGGGTCGGGCTGAGCGACTGCGAAAGTGCAATGCACGAAAACTTGAAAACCCTTTCACGAGTTTCTTGTTGCAGATAGGAAGCTGCTGATTGGCGAAAAACGTGAAGCAGTTGAAAGGAGGGTTTTCAAATAGCAACAGAACAATCAAATGCAGTTTTTCAAATCTTTTCCAGAAGAGGTTTCTTTTCACTGCCGCAGGAGTGCCATAGGCCGAAGCAGTTACTTAATATGTGGCGGTTTTTTTTCGAATCAGTTTTCTTAGTTTTTAATGTTTCTTATCGTTCCATTCTTTTCTTAATCGCCTTTGCTATAGGCCAGGGTTCCCACGCAGTTTTGACTATAAATTTCCAGACCTTTTCCGGACTTCAGCTTTTCCTAGTGACAAACCCAGGTCAAATACGAGCGCTGTAATAGCTGACACGATTAAAGTAAAATTATCAGTCTTGAATAAAACATTATGAAATTGCATGTTAAAAGATCAAGTCTGGAAAATTATTTTCTTTTTCCATACTAACAGACCAAAACTAGTTTTTCCAGACTTTTACAGGCTGGAAAATTACCAAAAATTTTGCCATACTCTTCAAGACACCGTAGAACCCTGTATCGCGCTGTTTCATTTTTCAAATGTATCTTATCGCTGTTTTTCTTTTAATTTTGCCCTGGTGACATATGTAGGACTTTCGTGTAGTGAAAATTCTGGAAATTGGGCAAAACATGCTAAACAGACAAGAGCACGACCACCTGGCGCGAGGGGTAAAATTCTGAAAAGGTCATGGACCAAAACTTTATTGAACTGCAAATTACCTTCTGCAGGTTTTTCGTCTTTATTCGAACCCGAGGTGCGCGGCTCCGTCTTCGACGTGCTTTGAATTTCCGAGGCAGATTCTAAAACAACAAACTTTTATCTATAGACATTATACATGCATGCGCACATATCGCTGTCTTGAATCGTCGTAAAACGGAACGAAAAAGTGCGGTCAGCGAAGCGATGAGTTTATCGCAGCTTTCGAAAAATTACGATGCATCGGTTTTCGCGCGAATGTCAGACGAAAGAAAGTTTAAAATAACCAACAAAAATCTTTGAACAAAAAGCAAAAAACTAATTGTCAAAAAAAGCGGAATGTTGCAGGAGAAGCTGGGGGCGGCAAACAACTACGACGCCACTCATGCGTTACCCTGTTAAAGATTGAGCTGAGCGCGAAGCAGGCAACGACAAAGCTCGTTTCGTCGCCAATATACAAAGGTCTTTTGCAGGGAGAGCCAGCTGTATGACTGTAGACGGTGAGAGTGGACCCAAATACGCAAGCACTGCCTCCCAGTCCCTCAAAACTTGCTGTAAAGCACGCTTGTCGGCAGTACACAATCCGTATAGGTGTTTGTACGCAATCAGAGCCATGCTACTTCGACAAGCTGTGCGAACAAGCATTACTAGGTTAAAAAACAAGCACGTTTTTCCACTAGAAAAAAATATGTGCGTAACGCTTGAGGTTAATACTGCGCGCAAACAAAAGCAGCTTTACGATAAACCCCTCAGTGTCCAAATACGCACCATTACCCGAAAAAATTTCTTCGTCAGCACTTTCGTATTTATCTTCGTTGTCGTCGTCGTCATCAGCGGCTGCGTTGTTGTTCTGCGCGGAGGCTGCCGCCTCCTTACGTTCGCACAACGCTTTCCAATCGTCGATGTCTTTCTGTCCTGGAAATTTCGCAAGAAGTTTCAGCAACAATCAATGTGAAGACATCATCCGGCATTAACGACTTCGCGGCCTTACCACCACTGATGAGGAACTGTCGCATTCTTTTGATCACTTTCTTTTGAGACTTTGACGGTTTGAAATTGTCTGCTTGGCAGCGAATGCCATACAAAGGACAGCAGGTCGTATCCATTGAAGGCTTATAACAATACTGGCCTGAAAATAAATCGAATGTTGAAATAGGACTTCTACGAATGCCGCGTTTAATGGCACAGAATTTTCAAGTTCAAATTAAATGTTAATTAACACACAGGATATCAGTGCGTGATTCTTTGCAGAAAATCCATCCAGGTTTGATAACAGACTAGACTCCGATTCTGATAAACCACCCTGCCCTCGCAAGACCGATGATAGTTTACATGAACAATAGCTCAGTAACAAGGAGTTAACTGCAAGTAAAAATCATTAGAGTGCATTTGCAAAGAACAGTAAGGTGTTCAGTGGTCATAAGAAGTCCTAAAAAATGTTCAACACTCTGGATAGGCAAAATAAAAACAAGCCTAATCCAACTTCTGAAAATTAGCTTTACATTCACACAGTCAAAAGTCATGCCGTCACTACAGCTTGAAAGCCAACACCAGGGTTGGTACCTTTATCAGCGTAATGGCCAGGCGAACTCTCATAAATGGCCCCAAACGCAGTTTAAGACATAAATTGCAGATTAGAAGCTCGATCGATTGATTACATAACAATGATCATTATTCGTCGTTAACTATCTCCATTCTCTGGGTTTGGAACGTTCAACTGGGTAAACGAGTTTGTAAGAGTAAGGTCTTGCCGTTTGATTTTGGTAGGTAGCTGTAATACTAATATTTCAATTCATTTTCGCAGAAATTTCATAAATTCCTATTGCACAATTTTGTTTCTGACGCAATAGGTCTTGTAGCAACCACATGTTACTACATCTATTGTTACTGTGTCTGTGACATCACAATGCCTACACGAGTTTGTCTTGATTGCAATGTAACAGATAGCTAGTGGTTGTGATCCATGTGTTAGACTTGAGGAAAATGGATCTTTCAAGGGCTCTGTTAACATTTCTGCAAGCAATTGGCCTACATTTAGTGAAACCAGACTTGTTATAACATTTAATATAAAACCGATACGCAGCTAAATGCAGAGACATCTAAAACAGCAAAGTGGCAGAACCTCCGAGAGAGAGCATGATGGCTTTGAGAGAAATGAGTATAGCCGAGACCCAGCTGACCTTGCCAAAGCCAGAATATTTTAGGCGCATGTTTTGCACTCCGAGGACGAGAAATTGAGCTGCAGCAGATTTCTTTTTACAATATCTCTGAAACGAACGACGGTTGGCCAAGCCAACACCAGAGCTCAATTCGTTTATATGGGCAAATGACACTCAGCAAGACGGCAAATATGACCAAGCTAGTCAACCGGTACATTACGACAGTTGTTTATAGCTGATGATCGGAGCAAAGAAGCACCGCAACCGACCGCAAAACGATGCATGAGTGATTGAACGTCCGTTTCGCTGTAAGGAAGGAAAGCAGCAGTGTCTGCAAACAGCAACTCACCTATCAGTATTTTTCGCACACAATTCTGTCATACATGGTTGAACAAATACATTATCATGCACGATTGAACAATTTGTCATGCGTGCGGATACGCTGGGAAACGTTATCGTTGTCACCGACATGGAATGCATGATGGAGAACAGCAGAGAGGATTCCAAAGAGGTTCAGGGTCCGAGAACACTGCCGCATTGCTTTACACCACGTTTCAGCTCAAAGGAAGATGACGAAGCACCTTCAGATGAGATGTGTGCTTCCATATCGTCATGCAAGATAGCGACAAGGCTGATAAGTGGTCAGGTGTTTTTGTGCAGGACATCGTATAGCCCTTCGCTGCTGACTACATCAAATACTTCGGTCAAGTCGACCAAGGCGATGTGTAGCCGGCGGCGTTGTTCACGGTACTTCTGGATTTGGCGCAGTGAAAAGATCATGACCGTTGTAGATCTATTGCGGCGGGAACCACACTGCGATTCCAAACTCTAGAGCAGGGGTTCCCAAACTGGGGTACATGTACCCCTAGGGTTACATTTGCCTATCTGAAGGGATACTTTTAGGATTAGCAATCGAAGGGAAAAAATGCAGTATGTCTACATATTATTCATTTTGAAATATTTGAACATACATCACTGAATATTTTTTTCAAAATCATTATACGCTTATTGGTAAATATATTTGTGTTATTTTCCTCATTCTTTTTGTCATAAGAAATTATAGGGATACATGCCTTTCTATCAGAATGTTGAAGGGTAAATGGCCAAAGAAGGTTTGGGAACACCTGCTCTAGAGCTTCTGCGCAAGAGCTTGGATGCGAGATAGCACGGTACTGGTAAAGACCTTGCCAGCAACATTCAAATGTGAGATTCCCCTGTAGTTGCTGCAATCAGAGCTCGACATTGCTTTCGTGGCTGGCCGAATAAACGCCGCAGGAGTTTTGTGGAAGGGTGGCAGAAAGCAAACATCTTGTCTTCACTTTTCCTTGCAGCTGTATACGGCGCTCACGGAGGCAGGCTTAAAACGTTTCTGAGCGTGACTAAGTGGGTAGTGGACACGATGTGAGATTGGTCAGTCGTGTCGCCACAAGCGCTGCTCGGTTGCGCTTCACTAGTCTTAATTTCAGCTCTCCTTGCCAAGATCGTATCAACATCATGCCAGCAATTCGATCTTGGACGGCACCAGCTAACTTCGCGCTTAAAAATTTCGGCAAAGTAGGTGCTTGTTACGCACAACTGGTGTTCCCTGTGCAGTTCCAACACCCGTTGTTAATTTGCAATTACTTTTCTGACGCCGCATGCTCCGAGAAAATCTGACCAGGAATCATGATCATGGCCCAACTTGTGCATTAAAATCTCCCCGGACTTTTACACGTTGCTCTGTTATGATAGATTTCAATAAATTCTTTTCCGTAATACATGTTTGGACGCCTAGTTCTCAACCTGCTTAAATCACGTGACACCATTGCAGTGCCGCATTGGTTTACAACTGTAACTTTTGACGCATTTCCTATCCAACTTTCACGAATATTTTTAAGTATGTGAAAACAGCAAATGTTAAATGTAACAACGTTAGGCCGTTTTCTTCTGGTGCCTTGACCTTGCCTGCAACGCATTTTGCTTCAATAAACCACATAACCCGCATTGCCCATATTAAACTTAATACTCAGAGCAAAACACTTTTAGTTACTGTTATAAACTGTCCCCTTTGCACTATAAGTAGCTTCGTCCTTGCGAGGTTTGCAGTCTGAATGACCCCTGGTCCTTCGCAGTCTTCCACTACCTTATGCATTTTATAAATCTGTGTGCCTAGAAGTCATCGCAGCACTACATTAAAATAATCGTGATGGCATCATTTATGCGTATGCCCTTTATGCTTGTGTTTCATCAAAGTAAATGCATTAGCGCCATCAGGCGTATACTTTTCTACTACGGCCACGTATATTCGCATTCTTTCATGTATGTGTGTGTTCCTTGTTACTGCGATACATGCTTTTTAAGTCTAGCGCGTTGCGTGTGGGAGTGAAAGACGTTATACAATATTCCCAGCAGTAGACAGACTGTGATAGACGCACCTTTGACGTTCTTAGGAGTGTCAGGGCAAGAAAGAGTTCGCGCGTAAGCACACGCTGTGTTCATTGGATCAGATCTGTTTAGTTTGACCATCCATCATGGTTCGTTACAAGACAGCGATAGTGGCGCTGATGAGTTTAACCAGGTTGCTGGAAGTTTCTAAGCCGATGCCATGTGTAGCGACATCCTCCTGTACACTAGCGACATCCTGCTGTTCCTGACCAGGAGAACGGGTAGTTTTTCTCAACCAGGAAGTCGCTTGGTTCCTGTAAAACGGCAATGTCAACGTGCTTTCAGTACAGCCTTTTTGCTCAAAGAAGAGATATAAGGGCATGCAGTCTGACGACGTCTGAGTCTACGGAATATTCGGTTTCGCATGCTTCGCACATTCCAGCTATCCAGACGGAGAGTACATTTACTACGTTTACATGGTCATTTTTGCGTTGTCGCGTTACCATATATGGATAACGAGTGGTCTGGTTCTGAACATGATTTGCTGAGTCAGCGCCCTGAACAAGCCAATGCGTTGGCCACCTCGACAGGAAAACGTCTCGTTGTGAAGTGTACGTGGTCTCGTTCGCGAGGTACTAGGCTAGCACCAAGCACGGCTAGCATTCAGTGCCCGTCTCCAGATAAGATACGACTGCACCGTGATTCCAACTGTTAGTGTGTTGAGTTCAGTTGTAGAAGTGTAATGCCAACATAAGTACCATGCAGTCGACAAGGCACGTCGGCGAGGATGGGTAGTTTTACAATAGAGAGCAGATGAGTTTTGGCTTTGGGTTGGCAGTGTTAGGATTTCTTATTTTGAAGACAAGAAGCTTAACCAAATGTTCAGAAAATCACAACTATTTGCTTCCGCATTTTACATGTAATTAAAGAAAAATTTAGTGCAAAATTCTCTGCCAGCGGTGGTGATTAGAAGTAGAAAATACTACAATAACTAAAATATACTTTTTGAAATGTAGGCTATCTGCCAGTTTTAGATATCCCCTAATATCTAGAAATGAAACATTACTGAGAAGATGCTTATTCATAATAAAGGCTGAAAGCTGTGTACAACAAATGATAAGAGGCTCTGTTTACGTACAAATACATATTTTTAAATAGGCTGGGAGTTGCTTGGCAGAGTTAGGAATAGTTGTTTTGAAAGTAAGAACCCTTGTGTGTTGCACTAATCTTCATAAATCAGGCTTGCAAAAATAAGGCAACTTTCTGGCATCAGTGGTGATAGTAGCAAAAGATATAATTATTTCACTAGCTCCTTGGAAAAATGTCATAGGATATATTTAATATTACAAATACTCAATGTTTGTATTCATCATCATGTGACATTAGGCTATATATTTAAGTATCAGTGTAAATTTAAAGATATTTTGACTGATGTGTCACGAAACGTTCCACCTAGGCACTTGTAGACACATGCAATATTAAGTGGCAATCTCCAAAATGTTTTTCAGCATTGTGCTTAGGAAACCTGTGTGAAATTTGTATGCCTGTCTGTAACTTTGCACATATGACATCAACGCATGGTGTAAACGTCAGTGCACGTCTGCTATGGATGGATTTTACAGTGTGCAGCATGATCCATAATTCACAGCACCAACTTCATGAGAGGCATAAACGGCAGTTGCCACAATCGTGAAATCTGTACATCAGTGTACATGCTTTCCAACTTTATTCATCCCTTTGATCACTAGCTAGCCTGCACAGTAGATGTTTACTGACACGTCTGTCACACATGAATGACTTTCAGACATGTAAATGGTACGATGACGTCAGAACGAGCTGTCTCGTTTTTGCGGACCGTCGCTTGACATGTAAACGTAGTAATTGAGTTGTTTTTTTTGTAGCAGTAAGACATTTACAACCACTTTTCGACTTTTTGTCTATTCCCAAAATGCAGCAGGTAGTCCGGACGGGCCAGCACCCTGTTGGCCATGGACTGCCTAGCTTCATGCGGATGGTAGCCAGTGCGACATCACAAACCCTGTCCCATTGTAACTCACAACCCATAGCACCGCGTTCTATGTCCAGCCAACTCAGCTTATAATCCGTAGACTGCGGTGAACCGCATAGTACCATGGCGACTGGCACGGAGGAAAGTGGTTTTCCACTGTAATTGATCTATCTGTTGTTTTTTCCAAAGCGAGACCCAGGCAAGGTTTAGGCCTAGAGCAGTGTTTCTCAAACATTTTTGTTTCATCGCCCCCTTTTCACTCTGGACACATCGTTGTCACTCCACAAGCCTGATAAAGCAAACACAAGGTAGTATTTTTAAAGAATTTTATTTAAAGAAAGACATTTTAGTGATGTACAGCCATAGATCACCTTGCTTATGAATCAACAAGCGATTTTTTTGCTTTGAGAGCATTGAGGTCACAGCCGAAAATCCCTTTTCAACCAAATATGATGTGGGAAATGATAGAATCCACGTTGAGCATTTTCACCCCCAGTACATTGTTTTGACCCCCCTATTACCCCTTTGGTCTGTTCACCCCCTTTCCCCTCAAAATCTCCCCAATAGGGTGATGACATCCACTTTGAGAACCACTGGCCTAGAGCAACTGAGTTTCCCAACAATCAGTAGACAACACTTGGCATCCCCAAGACATCCCTACGGCATGGCCAGCATGTTGTGGCTAGGTTTAACTGCAGGGGCTGCCAGAGTGGGAAAACATTTCCCACCTGCTTATCAGTTTCCCAGACTGATTGCTTTGCATGGCTGAAGATCTCGGTACACCCTTTAAAAAACTATTTAATCCATTGATTGGGCACTTTCAAATGTCATTACTCCAGTACAGAGTGGACTTGGAAATATTGTTGGCTGAAGGTATTCCAGTTTCCCCAAAACTGTAATACTCTGAAACTGAAGTCCCATCATCTGTTGCAGAAGCTATGTTTTTTTTTCGCTGAGACATTTCGGTCATTTTTTGCTGGACAAATTGGTCACTGAAACATTTTGGTCATTTGTCTCACGGTTGTAGTAAAACTCGCCGTAGCAGTGCTCACTTGCCTATATTTTCAGACATTCTGACCAAAATGACTTAAATTTTTTTAGTCATTTCAAAAACATTTCGGTCTATGACCGAACAAAGCCCAGTGTTGCAGGCAGGTCTCATGCTCAAGACTACGAACTTGGTGATTACATCATGCTATTCTAAGCTACGTCGCTATTGGTTACTGTTCCATGCAGGCTCAATTTTTCAGTATGTTGCAACAATGAGTCATTACAACATGCAGAGTGGGTCTTTGCATATTGAGCGCATCATTTGCTCAGGTTGCCGCATCGTACGGAAGTGTTTCCAGCCACGAAAAATGACTGTTTGAATTGGAAAATTCTGGCTGGAAAATATCCGTTAACACTCAGTATTGTGTTTAAAGCCACTGCAAGGCACAGTGTCGGGAAATGAGGTGACGATAATAGCTTAGAGAATTTGTGGAAGCATAATATTAATTACTTTTCATATCAACCTACACTGGTTGACTGGGTAGGAAATGCAATGGATATTGTAACTGGTTTGTACGTGTATGGGAAGAAGGCCTGTACAAAAGGTCGAGCTACCTGAAGGTGTATGAAGAAAATATTGTTTATTCTTTTCTTGAGCAGAATGGTTTGGTTTATTTTATATAAACGTCTTCACTCCCACAGGCAACGCGCGAGGTACAAGCATAAATCACAGTGATAAGGAACACAAAAACATGTATGAAATCAAAAATATATATGTGGAGGTAGTAAAAAAGCATACGCTTGATGGCGCTAATACATTCACTTTGGTGAAACACAAGCATAAAAGGCACAGACATGATTGATGCCATCAGTATTTTTATAATGTAGTGCTGTGATGGATTTCCAAATACACCGATTTATGGAATGGATGGGGAATGATGGCAGGCTACGAAGGACCAGGGGTCATTTAGGCTGAAGACCTCCCTATTCGCCATATCATCTCAAAACAGGCAATGCACATTTCAGTCAGCACTCGAAAGAGATTTTATCCCCTACTAAATTATCAACAATTCTGCCATCTACTTTAAACTATGATAGAAAATTATGAAACTGTTGAGGGTGCCTGGCGATACAACCTGTTTAACAGGTTTTCTTTCGGTGCCCCAGTGCTTTGACTTTCACTTGCATGGAATTGTCTAATGTTTGTGCCAAAAACACAAACTCAAGTTTTTCATAGACAAGAACCAGAAACAGTGAAACATGTGAACCAAACGGATCGATTTTCCTAATCCCAACTTGACACTACACTATGGAATTCAGAACATAGATTCGAGCATGTCATCAAATAACATACTATGATTAAGAGCAAAAATAGCCATGGCATATGTCTTGGTTTTACAATTTCTTGAGCTTTTCTATCAAGTGACAGCTATCGCCAATCAATCATGGATGGTGAGTTGTTTTTAATGGCGCTAAGTGGGTATCAAGTTTAAGTCTTGTGCAGTGTTGGAAATTTAATAAGCTGCAATATAAAAAAATCAACAGACCAAGGACAATTGCTTACATTTTCATCGAAACAGCAAACGTGTAAAACCCATTTTGGTTAAAAATTTCCAATGTCAACAGTAAAAATATTTTGAAAACAAGTACCATTTTTAAAATGTGAAGTAATATAAAACAACAGAAATTCAAATATGAGTTTGGTTGTAAAAATGAGATTGGGCAGGTTACTTTGGTACCGTGTGAAACACATTTTAAAGCAAGATGTAACTTTTGGATCAAAGGAATTGTTAGTGATGTGTCTCCATAGAAAAAGGTATTTGCTTGAAACCAATTATAAAAGAGATCAAATTTTAAGACTGATATTTGTACGATAAGATAGTATCAGCAAAGGAACACTGCAAAAACAACCGAAAGGGTGCATTTGGCTGGAAAACTCATCAAAACTACATAGCCGAAAATGCACCCTCAGTATTATACACTAAAATAAAACAATGTAATCCAAGGCCTTAAAATATTCACTAAGCTTACTACAAACATCATAAACGTACCACTTCTCCTCCAGCCACGGTTGATTAAGCCTTGGTAGTCCTCAACTGTTAATAGATGAGCCCACATTCCTGAAAATTTAATATTTTTTTCAAATTGTCTTTTTGCCTCACCATGTTATTTAGTAAAAAGCATAAGCATGAATTGTTAACTAGTGAAAAGCATAAGCATGTTGCAAATGGTAAGTTTATTTAACCTCTTGATAAATCATTGGCTGCATGAATCTTTCTGTGTACCAAGGCATTCAAGCCAAAAGTCACAATTGACTTTAAGAGCATGTTAAAGGTTAATTTTTGTAATAGTCACTCAAAATATTTGTCTGAAATCTAATTTTTGAGACAAAGCTTATCAGCAACAAGCAACTTTCAACTTCAACTACTACTAAATAGTCAGACGTTTCATACTAGCAAGCTAATTACTCAGTGATCACCAAGAATTAATTCATTCTTAACACGTATAGAGCCGGCTTACGGTATATTCGTACTTCGATTTCAGCCTAAAAAACAGCAATTTTCGGTTGCCTTACCAAAGCCCTAGCTCCTCTGCCGATTGCGCTAGAGAGCTGTTCAACGGCTCAAACGGATCGGCCAGTCTAGTAGATTGCACTCAAAAAAAATTTTTTG
>JGI24021J15306_10005633_pt1 | contig 14900 bp, 11 predicted proteins | sample Ectturendosymbi1_FD_15306 | JGI IMG/M metagenome (IMG submission 15306)
AACGATCATCCATAGATTCACCTATCACGTCCTGGAACAGAAAAGACATTCGTTAAAAAATGGGTTTTTTATCGAACAAAATATGGGTACGCATCTTTTTGAGTCACCCTGTATGTTTTCCTATCATTGCGTGACAATCATGATTCAGGCGTTAACAGACACTTTGCCTGCTGTGCATCACTTACTAACGCGATGGTACACTGTATTTGTACGCGCGAACACCAACTTGGGAATTTTGTATTTGTGACTTTATTACTGACCGGTCGATCGCGAGTTAGCAAATGAATCCCAGTGGAAGACAAGTTGGCCACAGCTGATGTAGGCTATTCACTGTAGACATAGTAGTTATAGAACATTTTTTGATTCACAATAACAGGTGTGTTATAGGTTTGTACCGTTTTGTGGATCAAAACCCATTGTCTTGAAAATTGTCAAGACAGGAAAAAATTGTCTTGACCAGTGCAATCATTGCACAAGCCTGACGACTCTAAAGTGTAACAAACGAAATTGCGTAACCAAAAGCGAAATTGTAGATACCCGCTGCAGGAGGAAAGTATGGGCTGGCGCCGCTAACCCCTGACTCGGGATAACCACCAGGATATATGAATGGTACAGCAGGACCAACGTGCTGTTGAACTCTCTGAAAAGTAACGATACCTGCGTCAGTGAGAGGTTAATTCGACAAGACTCATGTTCTGAGTTAATTTAAAATACCATGTAAGGATTCAGAAGTGTCTACAGAAGCAACGTAAGATTAACAACGCCAATAATAGCCTTAGCAACCACTCAACAACCTATCTTTTTATGCAGGACCTTTTTCGAAAGGACGATGTGGATAAGGCCTTCTTTTTCTTCACCCAGTTTGCCACTTAACGACCACCAATCGTCGAGCTGCTGTCCGTTTTTGACACTTTCGGGGAGTTTTATTTGCGTTGATGCAACAATGCTGTCGCTTGAAAATGATCTCTGAAAGCATGATCAACATTTGCGAGATTGCAAATTCTATTGGGAATGCCACCAAGCAAACCGTCACGCACTGCACTTTACACCACTCCGTCAAAAACATACTAGCGGCATAACATTACATCCCTATGTACGAGCTTGTTGGATGGAAGTCAAATGGATTGAGAATGCTACTTAACGTACAATGCGTCAAAGGTCGATGTGCTTTTTGTATTCAAACATCGCTGCGTTAACTTAGATAGCTTACTTTTGCATATGAAAATAATTGAGGGAAGTCGTACTTTTCACAGCCCACAAAAAGTAAATGAAACATGCCACTACAAACAGCTGCACAAAAAGCGGTACCTCATCAAGTATTTCAACGTATATGTTTTCTATTGGCTCATTCATGGGAATGTGCATGGTTTTGTTCCAATGAGGATTCTTCCCACCATTGTAAGCCGTTTCTGTTTCATAAACATTGTGATTGACTCTCACTCTGCAATACGGATCCATTCGAGCAATTCCGTAATTCTTGTTCAGTTTCGCCTGCAATGACACAAGATTGTCTTTGCGATGAAGAATAATGGGTTTTACTCCGCCGTGCTAAGATATGCTTGTACTGCCGTCTAACACGACTGTGACGTGTAATGCAGGGACGAAAAACGACCTGAACATCAAGTTTGATTTCAAACCAGCAACTCCAGCGATAACACCCGAGACAAGCGCCCGCATTTACACGATCTTGGAATTCACGATCAAACTCGAATTATCTGCATGTGCACCGTGTTTGGACCAGGGTGTGGAATGAGAGAATTGCTCCAAGCAACAAACAATTAGTGTGACTTTTTTTCCCGAATCCACACTACTGACTGTTTTCTTAGAGAACATTCGAAACTTACAGACACCTAGTTCGAGCTTCTTGTTAGGAACCGCGTCAACAAAATGCAAGTACATTTCCCCCATGCACGGAACAGCCCCTTATGCATATGATCATAAGTATGATTATGATAAAACAATCTTACCATGGTCGCCGCCAAAATGTGGCAACTTAACTGGCGAGTAGTGCGATGCAAGTAAAAATGGACAATGTACCATCGTATTGCAAGCGATAAACAAGGAGTGTGCTAGTTGCACAACTTCAAGGCAAAAAACGCCATTTTATTAACTCTTCTTCCAAAGATATTCTTTCGTTTCTGTCGCAGACGCACAAAATGAATCACATGTTCCAGACCAGTGTTTCTCAACCTGTGTGTCGCAGATAGTTTTCACGTGTGTGCTGCCATATTTTGAAATATGCAGGACACGTTTGTTGGAAACAACAATTGCTTTATCCCTACAATAAAGTTTAAACTGTGCTTTTTACCGCCTCTGGTGCATCTGCAACAGCACGGACGTCACGTGACCGGATTGCGCAATTAATTCCTGAAATTGACTTTGTTTTTCCATTTGGAACTATCGAGCGAAGTGGTAATCAACCTGTTGGCACTGGGGATTCAAAAGTGTTTTATAAATTGCAATTCGATTTAGTCAGCACACCTGGAAAATTGTGGTTACTGTTTTCTTATATTGTCAAAGTGTTGTAGTCAAATAAAACCTTGGTGACGCAGCGAATCCTCACCGAGCTTCCAGCTTATCCGTTTACTTGAGTTAATCATATCAATACATTAAGCCCGTTTGTAGCGTTGACCGTTTGAAATGCATAAGTGTATGCAGTAATAAGCAATCCTATTCGAATATAATCTATTTGAATCCGCTTACACGACAGAGGATAGGTAGAGTTAGGTGAAATTGATTTCCTATTTTTTTTATTTTTGTGGAGACTGTTCATTTGACGGAATGTTTATGTTGTGGAAAAGTAAACTTTACACGAAATTTTCGATGCGTTTCCTACTGTTCATGAATATCTGTTGAAAATGAGGATTATTCCAGAAATACTGAACACACTAACTGATCTACAAGTATCACTTCGAAATTACTTCCCAGAATTCAGCGTAATAAATGACTATAAATGGGTTATTAATCCATTCGAAAAAACGAAACTACCAATCTATCCATAGAAGAATTGCTTATTGATGTACGAAACATTTTCTATCAATCAATCTTTTCCACAAAAACATAGCTGGCTGTCTGTACGGGAATTTTATCCGGTGATCAGCTTGAAAGCTGTCAAAATTTTCTTACCATTTGCATCTTCATGGTTTTTTTGAGTATTGGTTTTCATCAATGGCTGAAATTAGAAGTAAAAGGAAAGACTTATTGGTATTGACCATGAAATGCAAGTTTGCTTGACGCCGCTGGAATCTCGCAACAGTTTGATTTGCTCTCATGAGCAGGCACAGCCATCGCATTAAACAATTAAATTCTTAAGCATATTTACTGTATTGATTGCTTGAAATTGTGCCGCAAAAATATTTAATTTTTTATGGCGTGCCGCAGCGCCAAAAAGGTTGAGAACCGTTCAATGAGTTCATTGGGAGAGATACTGCGTTTGACAAAGATTTGTGAAAAAGAAAAGGCTCGTTGAAGGCTTTTATAATGTGTTCTTTTATCTGGAATTATATATATAACAATAATTATTGTTCTGAACCAAGTTGTGCCAGCGGAAATGCCAACAATTAAAAAGGTTTGCTGTAAACTTTGGAAAAATCAGAAGACTGAGCTCTGCTTTCCTCTTTTTGCTGCGATGCAAACTTACACATATCTGTATTCAAGTAACTAGTCTCCACGAAGGCGACGGGTTTCAATCCATGAGCAATTTTGTAAAATTGGTAATCGATTTCACGTAACATTCGTATCCTCAGTCCTAAAATCTTATTGAAATAGAATGAATCAAATCCAAAACCTTAAAAGATTTTCTGGATTTAAACCCGTGGCCATTGTAAAGACAAGTTACTTGAAAACGGACCAAGTCAGTGCGCTTAATTGCTCATTGTGATCTTCGACCCATTACACTGACATACCTCGGTCACAGATACCAACAGCCGTTCCACAACCACCACAGGTGCTTGAAGCCTTTGCTGATGAATTTCACGGGCAGCAAGCTGGTGCGCAAGCTGTTCATCACTCTGCAGTTGATTCTGCGCATTTGCATCCGGAGTCACTCTTAAAAACTCCGTGGGAAGTTCGCCAAGCAGGAGCTGGATAGCAACAAGATTTTTACTGAACAAGATAATGACTTTAAGTTAACCATGCTCTGCTCGTCGAGGTCTCGTCAAAGCAACGACACAACCCGAAATCAAATACGCAAACTTTTATTCAGTCATATAAACCTGAGCTTCATACGATTTCAACAAACCACCATTCACAAAAATGTTAGGACCATAGCATCAACGCTACTGGCAATGCCAAACAGCCATTATTGTTTAGGTCCGACCTCCTACGTGCATACCGACGTGCTAGCCAGCTGTTTGTATGTTTGAACAGTCATATTACAATCGTTCGCGTGCTACGAGCAATAATGCTTTTCGCATACTACATTATTTACGGCACAACGTGAGCGCAAACCAACTTGTAATTCAAAAAATGTACACATTGTCACATGACGGTGTAAGCCTTCTTCGGCAAATCACTGCGCTTGCTATGTTGCGTGACAGTATAAGCCTCTTCATACACTGAACACACTATTTTTCTTGTTGAACAAAAAGAAACATTGCTAACATGCTACTGCAAATGTTTCGAATCAGGAAAGTTACCATAAGTCAGAGCGGGATTCTGCAACTGCCGACAAGTGGGTAAAACGCTTACTTCTGATCAGGTTGTGTGCGGTGTTTTCTTGCATCCACGTATGGTAATATATATATTCGGCGTGCAAATATGGTGCACGTTTCCGAAAAGGTAGTTAAAACTGTAAACGAATCATATAAAATTTGGCCATATTTTGAACGAATATCCCATACGTCCTTAAGGTGTAAAACATTTTGCAAATGGTGGCGTCCGTGAATCGAAAAACGATTTTTTTTTTCGATTTTCTGATTAAAAACAGAAACAGTGTGACAGATCCACAAAAGAAAGTCACCGTGTTTCCACGTGTAATTGTGATTAAAAAAAACAAACTTCAAATCACTGAGTCATTCGTCAACATTGAAATAAATATTCACCAAACTGATGAGAACCTAAAACAAATTTTGTCAAAATCTTTTAGATATGCACTCGTGCATCTACTTAGCTAAAACATCAAACACTGACACTAGTCTTGTTACGAGTGGCATTCTAGCAGCAACAAAGCATGACAAGGATTAGATGCTGTTTGCTCAGGAAACGTTAGTGACGTTTAGTACACTTCAACACGGTGTTAGCTCTCCCTTTTATCTCATATTAGTTGTTCGCAAACTGCCATGCACAGCAACAACATACAATGCTAAAAATTTTTAAACTAAAAAATCCTTGGTGTGATGCATGTTAAAAATTCAAGGGCTGCTTCTTACTCCCTAACAGCATCCTGGTAAATCACTGGCTGTTACACCAAAACATAGTTGAAAATCAGCTACTGTGTTTTCTACATTAAGTTGTGTATACAAACAATTAGAAGAAATCTTAGTATCATGCCAATGGTTTTCATATCTTAAGATACACAAATGTTGCTGGACAAAGTGCACAAAAACTATATTTTTCTGAATTGTTGAAAACTAAGGTTTAAAGGGCATTCTTTTGGTCCAGTTTTTCTCAAACTTATCTATCTTGTGGACTCCTGAACACTTTGAACCAGTGGTTTTCAACCTTTCTTGTACCATGACCCATTATAGCAACCCACTATAAATCAATGAACCCCTCTAATACTGCGTTTCCATGTCCGCGTTTTGGGCCAAGCTTGTGGGCCATGCTTCCATATATGGACGTGACGCAAGTTACGCAAGCGGGCCATCAAATCAGATCAGCTTCAATCTTGGGCCATCAAAAGTAGGTGGACTTGGCCCGTGACTTAGCTCGTAAAGCTTGGCCTTCGCAACGTTGAAGATGATTAGCGGGAGATACAGGCCTACAAGCACAGTGTATGACTATTAGGCCTGACTGTAAACTGCTTGCAGTGCAGTATTGTAGAGGGTTTTAATAAAACAGTAATGATTACACTCATACTCCAGCAGCTGCTAAAACTTCTCTATTCAAGAAAAGTTTAGGCGCAATTCTACAGCACCTCCAACAATTCAAGTTTCTTAGTTCTAGGTTTTGCAGCATCATTTGTATAGGCTGTAGCATGTGAAATGTTCCGCAACTAACCTATTTCGCATCCAGTACCTGCGGGACCTTCTGCAAGTAACGGTTTGCACTGTACGAACCAGTGCTACTTTATGCAAGACAAGCGATCTTCTTGCAAGGCAACACAAAATAAAAAAAGTTAGCAAACAGGTTCTGACTTTACGGCGCAGAAAAGCGTCCATACTCTACCACCTAATAAGTGTGGTATTTGCCGACAATTTCTGTACGCAAGCAACACAGTCGTTAACGAATGATATTTTATTGCTCAGTTGGAAACATCAACACAGCATGCACAGACAGCTAGGGCATAACTCAAACGTAATGCTTCAGTACAGCAATCTTAACGCCAGCTCATTTGGCGGTGTGAACAGCATCTCAGCAGTGAAGCTTCTGGGCCAACCAAAAATTAGACATGGAAACGCACGCGTTACTTAGCCCTCGCCGTTGAGCTATGAGGCCAAGCTTGCAGGCCATGTCACAAGTGGACATGGAAACGCAGTATAAAACCGAATAAAGCAAACGTAATGCAGCAGTGCACACAAAATATCTACTCACGACCCCTCCATAAATGGATCACAACCCCTCTGGGGGTTGCGATCCCCAGGTTGACAACCATTGCTCCAATCCATGAATAAAACAATAGATGGCCTACACATGAACGAAACATACTAGCCTTTTATTCAGGACAATGCACATGCGAAATTTTAGCAGAAAATCCCATGGGCAGTATGGACTATTGCATCATAAAGGTAGTGCTGGAATTACCTAGTTAGGCCCAGACATATATGTCAGACTACAGTTGTGTGTTTAAGCTGAATAATGGCCCAAATAGGCGGATAGAAACTAGTGGGCTCTTCTTGATTGGATTTTGGCTTAGGAAAACCACCTAAGGGATTCACAAACCCCACGTTAAGAAGCCCTGATTTGGTTGGTCAGCTGAGTAATAAGAAATACTTACAGTTCCTCTGCTTGTTTGCTTCAGAATTGAATCCGCAGAAGTTTGTGCCATAACAAGCTTGGCAGACAAGTCACACACAAAATTGCTAACAACACATTCTAAGACACAAAAAAACAGTTAAGCACCACAAAGAGAAAAATAACACCAACCTAGAACATGTTATATGACACCATGAAAACCAAAGCTAGGATATACAATACGCTGGTAAGGTCAGCAAAGTGGACATTCACATAAAACTTCCACAAAAATACAAAACTGCTTATGATTGCAACAGTGCGTGTTGTTCATATGAAAATAAACAAAACATTGCAACATGGATCGTTAACTTGGTGAAATATGGAAAGGAAAAGGTTGATCAGAAGGCATGAGCAACCAGAGAGCAAAACCTGTATCCTTAATTATTTTTGCAGGACAAAGTCCAACCTTTGATCAAATTCCAAAGGTGTCAAACAAAATAATTTAAAAGGTTGGATTACAAACAATACTACCATGTAAAGTGGTTTACTTCAACAGAACATAGAAAACTGATTGTGTCGAAATTTATTTCATGTGTGAAGATGCTTTAACAAAGCATTAACAAGCATGCTCATGAAAGTCTACTGATGTAAAATGTCAATGTTGACTGTACCATTACAGAATAATACACACCTTTTTTGCAAATCTACTGATGCAAATGGAAGGATGAGACTCGGAATAGCAATTTTATTGATTACAATTGTGTTCACAAACGATTTCATACAGATCAATCAAATAATGAAAAGCACATGCCTACTCAATAACATTTCACTACAAAATATGATACTAAACACTGCAGTGATATACTGCAGAGATGCAGTGTGAAAAACTGGATAATACACACACTTTCTATAGAAATCAGTTTAGCAACAAAAGGAATATAGACACCAATTGGAATTACACAAAATTTTTCAAAATATCACACAATTTCACAATTCTAACATCAGCACTACAAAGTTAGACCAAGTTAAAAAAACACTTTGCAATGATTAGAACACAACATAAATTACCAAGGTATATAAAATCAGATCATCAATAGCTTTCTAAGAGTACCTGCTTAAGTAAAAATTACACTCTCGTTTACCAACTGTGACTGGAGTACAAGGAAAAACTAATGGAAAGCGGTTCACTTTTACTTTTGTTGCACAAAGGCAAACACGAAGCAGTGTTTACACTCCTGTTTTTGACATGAATATCACACATCATTTGCGTTCATCGCAAAATGCACTAATGCTGTCAATTCACACAAAATATGAACATAACTGCGGCTTAGAGGTGCTGGGATAACATAATTCTCAGCAATCAAACTATTCTGTGCACCTCTCATATCATTGCAAATCGAATTTTGAAAAGTTGACTATAGCAGTCTATGAAAATTGGAGCCATCAGTTGTGTTTCCTCCAACAAAATTGTTTGATGCACACCAAGCAAAATTTAGATAACAAAGAATTGCTGTGTGTAAATTGAACAAACTCTACAAATGAATACATTCTTTTGGTTGTGTGAGCTGCATTAATTTTGCATTTCTACAAAATTATGTGCGTTCAATTCTACACTATTAGTCTCTCTGAAAATACAAATTGAACTGATAATTTTGCTTCCATTTGTATCTTGCCTCAAAAAAATATTCTGCAAAAAATACCAACTTTCCACAAGTGTTCATGTGCTTTGTAAGTCACACATCTTGTCATGTTTTGTCAAAAAAAGTTGAATGGGAAGAAATGTTCACCGTTCCTAACAAAAAGTTTAAAATTACCAGATAAGTTTAGAGTTTCACAGTTAATGGCATATTGTTTAGGTTCATTATTTTATTTTAGTATTATTTTAACAATCTTATTTTAATCATTATAAAAATAATTTAAGCCATGTGCAAAATAGTTCCAGTTACAAAAGCAGTCCTTTTCCAGAAAGAAGCTTGTGCTTATTTTACTAATACTTAGCACTATTCATTTCAAAAACAGCAAATTTCTTAATAAGCATGTAAAACAGTAACATCATATGTAAGTGTTTCCAGAAAGCTTTTAAATGCATGATTGCAATAATAAATGACACTTCAGAATGGTTGTAATATAACTGATAGCACAGCCTTCAACTTACAACCGTAAGCTTGTCTAACTTATGTCTGCCTCTTCTGAACTTAAACTTTAGCACTGGTGTTCGATATATATGTACTTGCTATTTAAGTGACTTTTCTAACATCACTTTGCACCACCATAACTTGCTAGCTGATTGAGCTAGAGAGCTGTTCAAATCCTGTAAAGATACAGAAAGTCTTCTAGTTTAGATGTTTTAAAAATGGAAAGCTTTGGATGTTGTTTTTTTTGGGTGGGATGTGGGGTAGATTTAGGCCTTTTCGGCCAAGATCTATGGGCAGTGAGAGCCAACACCAAGAGCCAATTGTTTGACTAAGTTTTTAGTGGAACCTAGGCTATAATAGGAGTCTTTAGAACAGGGGTCACCACTGTGGTGCCCACGGGCACCAGGTCATTCGCAAGGACTTTGCCCATAGGCAAACGCGTAGCCAGGGGCCAAAATTCCCTAAATTGGTAGGATTTCTGTCCTTTTGTGCATTGAGAGGCGTTGTCCTAAACCAGGTGTTCCCAACCTGGGGTACATGTACCCCCAGGGATACATTTTCCTATCTGAAGGGGTACACTAAAGGTTGGCGATAGAAGAGAAAAATATATTTACATATTGTTTATTTCCAAGTATTTATACATATATCAGCGAATATTATTTTCAAAATCATTATATACTTATTGTTAAATATATCCGTGGATAATCATGACAAAATATTTTGTCACAATAAATTGTAGGGGAACATGTTCATCTGTCAAAATGATGAACAGCTCTCTAGCGCAATTGGCGGAGGAGCTAGGGCATTGGTAAGGCAACTGACAACTGCTGGTTTTAGGCCGATTTCAAAGTATGAATATATTGTACCCTGGCTCTGAAAGTGTTAATACTAAAATAAATAATGGTCAATTGGGCAACATTTTACTTCAGAATTGTGTATCAAACTGGTAGCTCTTAACATTAATCTGCACACAAGAAGTAGCTCTCAGCTTCAAAAAGGTTGGTGATCCCTGCTTTAGAGCCTTTGATTGGCCATCTGGCATTTCTGGTTCAAAAGTTATGGCCAAAAAACAAAATCTAGGTTAAAAAATATTGTTTTTTTCCCAAATTCTGTTTGTTTGGCCATAACTTTTGAACCCGAAATGCTAGAAAGCCAATGAAGGGCTCGAAAGACTCAGATTGTAGCCTAGTTTCCACTAAAAACTAGTCAAAAAATTGGCTCTTGGCATTGGCACCCACCACCTGGTGACCTTGGCCAAAAAGGTGTAAACCAGAGGTGACAAACATGCAGCCCGCAAAACAATTTCATGCAACCCGCAAAGCATTCAGGCGAGACCAGCAGTCTTGAACTTTCTTTGACCCACTTCTAATCTTTGCGACGCGACATCAAAAGCAAATAGCCCGATTGAATTACGCACATATCTTTGTGCGGCCTGCTTACTTAGCGGTAACTGACAAAGTTGCCCGCGATAGCAAATAGGTTCGTCACCCCTGGTCTAAACCTAACCTAATTGCGACATCACCCTAAAAAATACAATCATAAACTTGCCAAATTTATTTTAAATCTGAACTTGAAGACTTGCCACATCTTTNGAGGGTTTGAACAACTATCTAGCTCAATCGGCTGGTGAGTTATGGTAGCGCACAGTGACCCAAGAAAAGTGACTCAAATAGCAAGTATGAATATATTGTACACTGGCACTGAAGGTGTTAACCTTTATTTTGGCAATTGTCTAAGACATCCCATTAAGATGAAAGCTCGAAAAAATAAAACAGGAAAAGCCAGCCATATATCTTTTTTTGCATTGTTGCTCCAAATTGCTCTTTTTTAAATCTTAGAGAGACAGCAACTGCTGAAACAAAAGCAATGTTTGGACAATAACAAATACTGTATAAAATGGAAGCATACAACTGGTGTAACATCAGCATTTAATATATGGTGGCTAAAAATAACAGATACCACCCATCAAAAAACGTAAGTGCTGAATGTACATTACCAGTATATCAAATATATTCTTGCTGCTGATAGTTGTCCTGTTGTGCAGCATCTTCTACCAGCTCAGCATTTGCCAGGCTTGCCCTTGTCACTTTTAAACGAACGATTCTTTGGTTTTTTACAAGTTTTTTCTTGGCTTGTTTCTGTGTTGCCATTGTAACATCATATCCATTTACTTGTAAAACCTTGTCACCAACTCGTAAACCAGCTTTGTCTGCAGGACCATCAGGAGTGACGCGTGTAACAAAGATTCCCTAATAAAAAAAATTGACATTTACAAGTAATCTACATGAAAATAAAAGACAAATCATCACAATGTCTTTACCAAAATCAAGGGAATCTTTGCTACATATTTGAGTAAGACATGCGATAATGTAAGTAATATTTCAATTAACACTTTAGCGTCTGTCTGGTTTCAGGGATTTTCGAGAAAAAAACATCGAAATGCACGTGGCTTTGTGCGGGAATTTCTCCGGTCTGGTAAGCGCTACAGACCTGGTAAAAGGCTCAAAAGACGCGTCAAGTCTTCTAGTCTGCACTTGCAAGAAAATTTTTCACTTGGGGTTGCAGATTTTTTGTGAGTGATGTCATAAGTGGACGACTTTCAGGCCATCTTGTATAAAAAAATATTTGATTAATTACTTAATTAGATAATTAATTAATTTGTTTGTTTTAGATCATAACATTTGAACCAGAAACGCTAGAAAGTTGATCAAAGGCTCAAAATACTCGGACTCGAGCGTAGTTTCCAATGAAAACTTCAGTGAAATACATTGGCCTAGCGTTTGGGCCCTAGGCCAGGTAACATGAGTGAAAATGACCCAAAATCTTCTTCACTTATGACGTCACTCACAAAAAGCTGCAACCCTCAACCAAAAAATATTTTTTCAAGTGCAGACTAGAAGACTAGCCAAATCTTTTGAGGATTTGAACAGCTCTCTAGCGCAATTGGCGGAGGAGCTATGGCGTTGGTAAGGCAACCGAAAACTGCTGGTTTTAGGCCGAAATCCAGGTATGATATATTTGTAGACTGGCTCTCAAGGTGTCAACCGGAAAATATTTGAACGCACAAGATTCCATGTGCATATCAAGGACAAAGATATACTTACAGGATCATTGGGAGCAAAAGGGTTTTTGGAAGCATCTTGATCTACACCTCCACCAATTGCAAATCCTAAAATCAAATTACCATCTTGCACATCTTTGACGATTTCAATGCATTCCTGCAAAATGTACAAATGTATTACTGCGATGAGAAAAGACATGGCTAAAATAATCATAGCTGGAATTCACAAAAGCTGTTTTTATACTCTCTGGAATGTTGATCAAGTAAAACGACTTACATATTTATAAATACCTATGGTTTTATGCATATGAATATGCAAGTGGACAGCAAACGTATGTAGTCCTCAGTCCCACAGTATCGTATGAACACAATGAACTGTACATCGTTTTCAAAATCTGTAGTCTCGCCCAACTCTGAAATAAGATTTCCACTTCGCTTTGCAGCAGCAATAATTTGTTTCAGAATATTGACTGAGAGTTCTTGGATGCGCCAGTTGATGGTGTTGTTTAAAAGAAGAACCACAGCTAACTNATTAGGTGTGGCAGGTATGTGCAACCCGTAGCCTGCTGGCCAAACGTGGCCTGGAAACTAAAGTTTTGTGGCCAGTAGAGTATGGCCCACGGGCCAAATCCTAAATTTTATTAACAGAAAAATAGTATACTGTTTACTTACCTTTATGACCACACCAGTTTACCCGATCCTGGTATTAATTTATCCAGACCGCATTGCTCTACAAGCATTATGGTTGTAAATCTTAATTTCAGCCCACTGACCTGAAGGAAATATCAGGCGTGTTATCGGGTTTGCAGATCGTGATCCTGCGCGAGGTTGCACTTGTACCTGGTTACGTTAGGAAAATCCAACTATAATTAAACAAGGAAATAGCCACAGAATTCTTCAAACTCAGCGCCTAACCTCAATTCAATTTCTGCCTCTTCTGCAAATGCGAAAGAGGTAGAAATTATATCTAAAACTGAACAGCTGTGCTGTCCACACCTTGTGGAACAATGTTGATTTGGTCAAAAAAACACACAAAGAACGCAGGTTAAAGGCATTGCCAATCTTCAGTGGGCAGCCAGCGATGCTGAGGCCCGTGGACTAATCTGGTTATGTGCATTTGGCCTGGCAGTGCTGTTCGGTTGCACACCCCTTAGTTGGGCGTCACCTGTGCATTATCCTGGCAATTTTCACGGCTGCAGGTTTGACCAAGCTCTTTCCCGCTGTATAAGGCGCTTTTGCTCTTGCATTTTTCCAAGCAACAGAAAAAGAAGCACGCACTCCTTTACTATGGGAGTAAGTTTTCACTCGTGCAGGAGATGGAATGATAAGTACGACTTCACGTTACCTGGTGTTTTCTCTCTTCAAAAAGCTCAAGAACTTTGTCATGGTATTTCACATATTTTTACTAATAGTTTAGCTTCTTTGAGAGATCCATGAGTAAGGACTTCTAAGCAATGCACGAGCTGTGGCTGGATTTCACCCTTTTCCATGACTGAAGTAAATCCAAGTTTCAAGTAGTTGTCGTTATACACAAATGCCTGCTTTCGTTCAGCAATTATAAACTAAGACGGCAAAAACAAACTGCGGTTTAGATAACAACTTTAAGTTGCTGACCATACTACCTCAAAGTATAAATGCCATGTGAAACAGGAAATTTTTTAATTTTTGACGCTGGTTAGGTGCATTTTAATCGCTATACGAACAAAAACGTGGATGGTATGAAGTTGATACCGAAATCTAGGTACGAATGTACAGGATACGATATATTCGTACTTTGAAATCAGCCTAAAACCAGCAGTTGTCAGTTGCCTTACCAACGCCATAGCTCCACCACCAATTGCGCTAGAGAGCTGTTCAAGGGCTCAAACAGATCAAACAGTCTTCTAGTCTGCACTTGAAAAAAAATTTTTTGGTCGGGGTTGGGGATTTTTTGTGAGTGACGTCATAAGTGAAGTAGTTTTTGAGTCATTTTGGCTCATGTTACCTGGCCTAGGGTCCAACCGCCAGGCCAAAGTATTTCGCTGAAGTTTTCATTAGAAAGTAGGCTCGAGTCCAAGTCTTTTGAGCCTTTGATCGACTTTCTAGCGTTTCTGGTTCCAAAGTTTTGATCTAAAATAAACAAATTAATTAATTAATTAGTCAAATATTTTAATTTATTTAGATTAAAACTTTTGAACCCGAAACCCCAGTAGGTCATCCAATATATCTAAAGACTCGGATTGTAGCCTAGCTTCCGATAAAAACTTCAGCAAAATACTACCACCTAGCAGTTTGGGCCCAGGGCCAGGTGAAGTTGGCCAAGGTGGCTCAAAAGTCCTCCGTTTATGACGTTACTCACCAAAAACCCACACTCCCCAACCCAAAAAATTTTTTCGAGTGCAAACTACAAGACTTGCCGAGTCTTTTGAGCTTTTGACCTGGTCTGTAGAGCTTACCGGACTGGAGAAATTCCTGTGCAAAGCCACGTGTGATCCAGCTGTTTTTTCACAAGCCGCTTGAATTAACCCGGGTGTGAAAGTGTTAACACTTTGAGAGCGGGCATACGATTATATTGTACAGGGTGACCCAAAAAGATGCGTACCCATATTTTGTTCGATAAAAAACCCATTTTTTAACGAATGTCTTTTCTGTTCCAGGACGTGATAGGTGAA
>JGI24021J15306_10005634_pt1 | contig 14898 bp, 8 predicted proteins | sample Ectturendosymbi1_FD_15306 | JGI IMG/M metagenome (IMG submission 15306)
CCCCCCCCTAACCTTACTGGCTGGATCGGCCCCTGAATAGAGGTGTTGTCAGATAACTTCAGCGCTGGCTTTTTCGTTAGTTTCATTACGACTGTTTTTGTTCCTGATATCGAGGGAATTCAGAAAAATGCAATATGGTTATGAATTGGAACAACTTGTTCAGTGAATGTAACGAACACGTGTAGTGCTAATTTGTATGACATCAGTCGTCGCAATCCTTCCAGAAGGGCCCCCAATTTAAAATAGCCTCGGGCCCCGAAAATGAAAATTAGCCTCTGCGCACACCTATGCTCGACTGCTCGTATTCGACGAGACATTAGCGCAGCCTCATTTTGCAGTTTGTAAATTGCTCTGACGCAGTGATGAGTGTGTTTTACTCCCCTTTTTCAACACGCAGCCAAAATTTTGCAGTTATGATCTGTTTCGCCGCATTGAATTTATTTTCCTCCGATAACCTGACTTGGAGCGCTGACAGATAGTTTATATTCAGTGCAATAACACATAAAAAGGGGAGTGCGTGTAGAAGAATATGCATATTATGTCAACAAACTTCGCCAAAACGTTGGTTTGGAAACATAAATATGACGTCAAATTGTGACGTCACAAAGACCGCACACCACAAACAAATGACCACAATATGCCACTGAATGAACCCCCCGATGAAAATTTTCTGCGTACGCCACTGCACCTGGACCACGTTGAGAATCACTGCTGTACAAGGTATTCCAAAGAAAGAAAACGGAACGATGCCTACATGCAATCCCAAATTCAGAACAAAAACCTACTGTTATCGTGACAGAAGATGTCACATCACTTGGTGACACTACTGTTGGATGACGATGTGCCCATATATCTGCAGATTTAGAAGAACAACTAATTCACATATCTTTATAGCGTTCTGTTTTGGAATAGAATTGGACGAAAGCACTGATGTTTGGAACGCATCTCAGCTCATGGTGTCCTGTAGATTTTCGAATTATGCTGTAGCAGCTAACAAAATAATAATAAACTTTATTTATGCTGTCAGCTACAGTAGTTGGAGAAAATACCAACGGTTTTCAGTCACGTGACCAAGTTTTGTATAAAAAGGTTTAAATAGGTCAAGGTGGAAATTTCTTGTAACGCATATAGTGCAACAGATACGCCAGGCTCGCAGGCGTTCTGAAAAGCATAAAACAACCCCCTTCAGGATGAACAGGGAATTCATTGCATTGTCCACCGTGAGCCACTATAGTTATAAAGAAGCTAAAAAGGTTAATGCAGCTGGTGTGGGTGGTAAATAAACAATTTAACGCTGTTTTACAGGAATTTGTAGATAGTGTAAATTCAATTCTAAAAAGTGTGAAATAGCAGAATTTTCTCAAGATTTTGTCATGAAATAGCCTCAACGAAAAAAAACTTCTGTATTCAAAAGTGTGGTATTTGTCTCGAGGCAAAGTTCTTACCCGTGTTTTTGAACTTCCGAAAATCAGAAAGTTGCGTTTAGACCAGCTATGTCCATGTCCAACTCGCGCTCCGCGTTTAGGTTTTCGCTGTAATGTAAATAGTCTGCATACTGACAAGCTGTCCTTATTTTAATAATCTTAAATTTGACATTTTTGATGCAGGTTGTCCTCAGTGCCACTTCATCACGTCTGTACCGCGTGCTAGGAGATTTCTGTATGTACACATTGATGCAAAACTTTTTATAAGTTTTCTGATTTCTACCCTTGTTCCATTCGCACTTAACTTGTCTATGAAATCACACATACGGAATGGTTAAGGGTGCCAAAGAGTCATTACCATTGCAGTTAGGATTTCAACGCTGTCAGTACATTAGCTTAAACTAAAACTAGGTTGCTAAGATCAAATTAAGTCATTCAACGTGAGGCACTGGTTTAAGAGAGTGACATAATTTTGACTCAGTAAGCAGTTTCGGTTGGACATATCTGGTTGAGACGAATAACTCACTCAAGCACTGAATTCCTTCAAGTTAACTTGCTCAGTGTAAAAGCCTTGCGAACGAGCGGTTGCTATCTTAATTCAGATACCCAGAGTTTATCTTTGTGAAGAGGGTTTTCTGGTTTGTCGAAATCAAGTCAAAAAATATTAACTGGAACTTGATAGCGATCTTTTCAGTGACGGAAGCAATCGAAAAAAAACTAATCCAACGCTATGATCAAATTGTAGAAAAAAGTGTAGGACAAAAAACCACCGAAGTCATGGCTTCGTTGAAGCTTTTTATATTGTTTTTATGCCAGTTTTTTGTGTGTGATTGCTTGTGAGGTACTCGTTCAAATAATACGATAATCTATTTTCTCATGTTGCATGCAAAAAGGGTGCATCTGGAAAAGCTTGATCAGCTTCGTGAACTTATGAATCTTTGGCTTTTGGTGCTTAGCTATCGATAGTGATAGTATACAAGGTTCTAGTCGTCGAAGAAGTTTTAGAGCAAAAAAGTTTGAAGAGCACTGTCACATCACGGAAGTTTAAACAAAGCATTTGTAACAGAGCGTTTTTCAGCAAATACAATTTCCACAGAACGCACGTTAAAACAATTACATTCATGAACTACAGCAAAGGATATGAAGTTGGGATGTTTTAACCATTGAGAATTTACAATTTAGCGCAGTTCGACTCAAAATTAAAGGAAAAAATAGTTTTTTATTTTCACAAAAACTCCGGATACCGTTTACTGAATTAGACAGTTTTTCCAACGCAGATAACTATGTTTGTGAGATTGGTGCATTCAGTTTCATATATAGTTTGATGCATCAAGGTTCACAATGTATATTTTCAACATTTTGCTGAAACTGCACTCTTAAATTACTTACGATTTATTTGTATGCAAAAATTAAGCGTTCATACTAAAATTTTATGCTAATATTCACTTACAAGTTCAAGAACAAAGCCGACTAAGTGTTTCTAAATATCATTTTTGCAGATCTAAACATATTCGACATGAAGCTTATGAATTTCATAAATCATGTTTTATTAAAACCCTTTCGCGATCGCGCATAACTGCCACCGTTATCGATTAACAATCAGGCGTTTAAAATAATCGCTTGAGATCGACACCTTGGTTGCCAAATTGTACTGCAGTCAATACAACCTATGATTTAATTGCATTACACATCAAGTGTTGCAGGCATGGGTGTCGGAAGGATTTTTTCCAGGGGTGTGCAATAGCGGGTTTTTCCATGGCTAACCAAAAATATTTTTCTGCGGGGGGGCCAAAAGTAATGATATTTCATTTTCCTTCTCCAAACTAAGAAAATAACATTTTTTGCGAAAATTGTAATAGGAAAATGTCAAATTTTTAAAATACAGGGGCCGTGACCCTCCTGTCCCCTTCCGACGCCCGTGGTTGCCGGATTATATTCCATTTTAACCCTTCGCCGTCCGCTTGATTGTACCGCCACTGCGCCAGCAGGTTCGCTTCTCTTTTTCTGTCGCCCATGGTTGGCGCTTTCCTACTGTGTCACTTGTAAATTTGAAGTATCAATGCTAGAATGAAGTTCAAAATACGAAAGTTGTTTTTTTTTCATCAACTTGTTGCATATGCAAAACGTTTTGTGGTACCTTGGTTTTTGAAGTACACAACAAAAACTTTACCTGATTCCCATATATTATGCAGTTTGCTTACAAACTGTCAAAGCATACTTGTTGTTATATCTGAATATAATAGTTATTTCCATCAATTGGCAACTTTCAACAACGTCAATAGCGGCCATACTACGACTAAAAAGCACTGAAACTATAAATAAGNCATCTAGATTGTGCCTGCATCTTTACTGACTATCTGCTGTCACATGCATCCCACACTGACTTGACATANGACTTATAAAGCATCTCCTCAGATGTGATTTTGGCCTGTATATGGAATTGTGTCTGTGTCTCAGATGTGCGGGTAGACTGCAAAGGGTATTTGAGTTAAACGCAGGTAAGCTAAACATTGCAAGGTAGAGCGTTTTAGCATTAAACACGTAACACAGTCATTAAAAGTTAACATTAAGTATTGCATAGACTTGCTTACAGAGTTTTCCCATTCTCGTCCCAGATGTTTCTCAATATATGGATCGTCTTTCACGTAACCGTAAGTTTCATTGGCGCAGTTGACGATGCCCATTCGATTGGCAGCGAAGTCTACAACGTAGGTTATGCCCATACGATCCAAAAGTTTATTGTCTTCAGGGGTGAGAAGTTGGTTGTTGGCAGCTCCGCATACGATGGACGTTTGCAGCGTAGGTATGGTGCTTTGGCTTAAAATCTTGAAAGGTATGCAAGGTAGTGTCAACGTTAGTATCCGACAACAAGCATTATTTTTTCGGTCCGCCCCATTCAGATGGCAACGTAGGTTTTGCCACTGTATTGCTTTATCGATTGCAATATGTATATCTAATTCATTTCATTTTGCGGAAATGAGGCTGCCCAGTGAACAACGATGTTTTTGCTCCAAAAACTTCTTCGGGAAGTTATCCGATTTGGCTAATTGAATTCAATCTTTCAAAACCTCTGAATTCGAGTCATTGGCAGCAAAAACTGATTCCAAACTAAGTCGAATCATCGATAATGATCTTTATCAGCTTACTTTGATCTTTATCAGCTTACTTTCTGCACGACACATGCGTTACTGACCAAGCACGTTTGACTTTCATAACATGCACACTTTTCTTGGTAAGCCAATTTTTCTGCGCAAGTTACGCGCTCACAGATTTTCTTTTTAGTGGTTGCTAAGCCATTTTTTCCTGTCTTGACTTATAAGCAAAACGTTTTTTTACGCTTTTAGAGCACTTCTTCCCACTCGAGAACGTGCATACAGCATACTTCGAATATAAAATCATACAAAACACGTTGTGCCCGATCTAATGTAGGATTAGTATAACGACAGTTCTTACTCGTTTACGGATCAGGATTTTTTTAAAGAATGCGAAGGGCAGTAATATGGACACCGTCAACCTGACAGGCTAGAGTTTCTTCTTTGCAAGTCTTAAACAGTAATAAATAAAAGTTACTTGCCTACAGAAATTACTACGAAAAATATTTGTCTTGATTTAAAAATTTTGGACAACAAGATCGATGAAAAAAATGCATCTTTGCTAAATCTCCTTCAAAATTTAGGAATTTTTGGTCTTTTTAAAACTTGATTTATAAAGTGTAATATCACCACAATAAATCCACAAGTCTGACACGCTCAGCCACAAATTTTTAGCAACATTCCTTTTGGGAACAGTACTTACTCCACCAAGGGCACATGGCGAAAGAATATCACATGGCTCAGACAAAATGCTCGAGTCTCCAACTGAGGTTTTCACCAAATCCACAGAGGTCTACACGACAAAAATGAGATAAAAAACGTTGCGTCGCATGTTGGTCCTTTGCACAGTTGCCACACAATGTCAGCTTCCCTTGCAACACACAGAATTTAGACGCAAACCAACTTTCACGTAATTTTCTGCAACATCGGATTTGAGAACCGTTGTCATACAACAAAAACAGCATATAAACTTAATGAGGTTAAAATGTTACTTTCACACAATCGCAAGATCTCGATTGTTGTTTTTTGGAGTAACAACTATCTTCTCAAGCCGACTTCCAGCAAATACCTTACTTCGTTTTTGTACTTCTTCATGGCTGCTTTATAAATTTGTTCGTCGCATTCGCTGACTATAATTTTCTTCACTTTAAGATGTAATAATTCGTCAATGATGAACCTGGCAACATTTCCTGCTCCCTAATGTAAGCAAAAGCAAATTGTAACATCAACAAAATAACGTAGCCAGTCAGAAATTCAAACTAAAAAGGAACTGTGGCTGCAACGGTGGGAGTGGATCATGTGTCTTCGGAGAAGCAAATTTTGTTGCATTTTTTCAAAAACTGAAGAAAGGATAGCGCTAATTTTGCGATATACAAGGGTACATAAAACAATCATCCAAAAACTAACCACTAAACATGCAGCAGCATATTTTTACAATCAACAACGTGTCTAAGATTTTCATGATAATCAACAATAGTAGTATTGTACTATAAAGGGAAAAAATAAGTTTAGTTCCGAAAAGTTGCTATATTCACTGTCTTATGGGTGAGACTAACACCATTTGCGTAAACAACGCACACTTTTACAGTAAAGCACTAAAATCACTGATTTATTAACTAAACTGCAAATTAAGATAAAAGTGCCTAATTTCTTATAAAAAGTAAAATGCATGTATGACTAACAGTTTAGCAAATCAAACAGAAGCCNGAAAACTCTTTNAGTGCTTACAATCGTATCAGTGGCACAGCACAGAATTCAAATGAANAAGCTACTCTCAAAGAACACGTACTTGGACCACTACTTTTTTTCCTTCTAGACTGCCCATATTCCTGAAGTGAGATGCAGCTTCCATCGCTCGAACTACACCACGTCCTGTGGGTCCACTTGGATTTCCTGAACCTCCTTCGTCGACATAGAAATAAATTAAAAGTTACACCACAATCGCAACTGGAAATGCTGCCGTACTTCAACACAAACCCGTCTCAACATGTTTTCTTTACTCGCAGTGATAACTTGGAGCCAATCCAACTGATTTGACTTGCAGATTGCAAATAACAAATAAAATAAAACCTAACACAATGATAAGTACAAAAAAGTCTCGCGTCGCAGAAGCACTCTTGGGCCATATAAGTAAGTTCAACACCTCGTCCTTATGATGTTGCGCACTTTGTTTTTGTCGGAACCGCCCTCGTCAAAGGGTCTAGGAGGGTGCTCGAATTAAGCAGCGCAGAAAGTATGAAAATTAGGACACAGCGGTTTGCAGGTATAATTTCAGGGCAAACGAAACGATCGAAAGGAATTGCAAAGTCTATAGACTCTAGCTAGATTGCAACTGCAACTTGATGAAACTGGGACAATTGAACCAAACGATGGCTTAAATTTGGCAATTGTTTTCGAAACGCCTGTAAAATGTGCCGATGAACTTTTTTGGTCCTTTGGAAACAAACGGGTACTGCTAGACTAACTTTGGCCTATGGTCGTACTTATGTCAAGGAAAATTAAAAGGAAGAACTGGTTAAGTTGATTCAGGGGAGTTACAACGTTATCAAGGAAAATGTTTTTCGCCCTCTTGCCAAACTTTTTCCTATGCACTTATAATACGCATTTAATTTTGTTATTTTAGCTTTTTATCATAAGCAAAACCCATAAAAACGGTGTTTCAACTGCAAAGCTCCTTAAAAACTAATAATGTAAGAAAAGCATTGCTTTGCTAACGACCAGAGATAAACAAAATAATCTACAATTTAATCTTGCAGTTTCAAGCCTAAATTCGTCCTAAACAACTTTCGAATAAAGCTCGACAAAAAAGTACTTGATTTTACTTGCAAAAAGACTGCAGCTTGTTTTCCAAAAACGTACTCTGCAGCACATGCGAGTAAGCTGCAAAACATACCCAGGCTTGGTGAGATACACGTAACAAAACGGCTTCTCTCATGGACGCGGTCAAGATCATCAACGGTCAAACCAACATCTTCCGCAGCGACTGTTCAAAATAATTAAAAAATGTGTTATTTGCAGGTGTGGGTTTGACTAGGCCTAAACGAAAGCAACNTCAATAGTACCATANAAAAACTTAGAAAGGATCCTCATATGAGTTGCGTTTTACGTATAGCTCATTACTGCTCGTTTAAAAATATGCTAGCAGGAACTTGAACTCTACTTGTTGATGTGAAGCAACAAATATGTCAAAATAACATCAAGCAGTGACCCGTATTAAACGTCAGGCTCCACAGAATTAGAAAGTTTGCTTGTTGGTATATAAAGCACAAAAACCTGTAAAACGTTAAGAGCACAGCATTTTTATATCTTTTCATTGTCAGTAAAATCGATTTGTCATTCAATAGGTTCCACATAAACTGACACGTAAATAAATCAAGTGAAAATGTAAGGTTCACGAGCCCTTTCATGTTTTCAGTGATCTAACGGCATGCCATACATTTTCAGCTGTTTATACGAACAGTACTGTAGTTTTAGCACCACAGAGTTATCAACATACCGTAACAGCCATTGAGTGAAGTCAGAAAATCTCCATAATCAAAGAAAACGTCGCGTCTCACCGCTGGATCTCTGTGATTTGGCGGTTGGTGGATAACACCTTTTCCTCCACCAGCCCAAAGACCAGCTAACGCTGATTTTTGTCCCATGCCCTGAACAAACTTTTGCATGAGGATTGTGCAAGAAACAAGAAGCAGTTTTGGCCAACCGCACTATACATAGAGTTGTAAATCTAACATAAATCCTGCATGAACATTTTATCTAAGTGGAGTCATCAATGTACAGTAATGCAGTGAGAATTTGAAGTAATCCTTACCAAAAAGTGGAAACATAACACGACGATTCTATTTTTATACGCACTTTGCCAAGAGAGAGCAGGAAGGAAACCACACTACATTTGCAAGCGGTACAATCTCCAGACTTTCTCAGTCGACTCTTAAAAAGTTCGACATCATCCTACAAGCAGTGCATTGCGGAGCAATGTTGTTTACAGGTGGTGACCACTAGGGGTCGGTTCAAATTTAGAAGTATTCTTTAAGAAAAGCCAAGACCACAGAAAGAAATTATCCAGTGTGTCAAGGAAGAATTTCTATCATCCAATGTTAATATTAACGAACCAGGCTAAGACGAATTCCATCATGCAAGTACTCTCGCATTGAATCATATTTCCACATTCGAATTCCACCGCACTGAAAAAAAGAAACAAATGTGTAGTTTATCGGTATGTAGAAAACAGCAGAAAATGTCACAAACGCATAAACAAAAATTGCGTTGCTAAAATTTCCAGGCTTGTCCATGGGAATGGGATTGTCATGGTACTTGACCCATGATACGAACAGCGGACTTTACATTTGTCCAATGTCCTATCGCTAGTAATTTTGTGTTATGTAGCAGGAATTTTCTGAAGTTGAAAACCATTATTGTATGCTCACAGCACGGTAGAGCGACGCGGGGTCCCCGAATATGAAGTCGTTGCGGCCTTGACAAATAAAAAGGGTCACAAATTTTGATTGTATCCCCTGGCCTAGAGGGAAATTTCCGGTTGTTTTAGCCATGACTCTGTTGCTACTAGACATTAGACAAGCACACAATATGATGCACTTCGTATTACTTGTTTCGTGTAAGGAATCCTATGTGATGGGATAGTTACAAGTTGCCATGGGATGGGACAGAACAAAAATGTCCCATGGACAATCTTGAAAACTACAAACTGCAATTTTGCCCGAAAGTTTTGCGGCCATGAAGTTCGGTTCGATAAGTGATCCTACAGTTTTCACCACCTGTACGCGTTTCTCGATGGCTTCTACCAGCCGTAATTGCTTACCGTTGCATTTCTTCACGAGGCACAAATTTTTATTCAGAAATTGCATCCCTAAGTAGTGTAAACAAGTCAAATTCGATGGGCCAAGTACTGCCATTTCAAACGCGGTTTGAGTTTAATATAAGTCCAAGTCAAGCAATAAATCGAATTGACCTCTTCTCTGTTTGGATGGAGACAATCAAAACAAAATATGTTTTGCGGCAATTACGCTTAGTTTTGTAGGACAAAGTGAAGAAAGTGAAAGGAATAAGAAAGACATTAAAATTAAATATATAAGACCGCCAAAAAATTGATTCGAATCAAATCAAGTTTTGATTCGATTCATTAATTAACCTCTTCCCAAAACAAAAAATCTCGAAACCGCAAACTTAGTTCGGCGACATGAAAAGTCATGTTGTCAAACTGTCAATTTTTAAACGATCACTTCGTCCAACTGCCACGTGTTGTATAACGCCTTTGTAACAAAAATTCAGTGTAGCTGCAGCGTAACGCCAACGAATCGATTGCTAATATGCCCTTCTTTGTCACAACAACAGCTTGTGTGATCCTCCTTTGTGGCCAATAGATTGAGTTACATCAAGTAGGACTTTGCCTTGTGGCACCGTTTACCCACTGACCAGGCTCTCAGCGTAGTTAAAGATGGTAAACCTTACCGGTTGCCTTTGGTAAAATGTTTTGGGTGAGAAAATTTTTCATGAGTAAATGTCTGAAGTGGAGGAGATTGTAGCGAGATATATGTTTTGTTGACCGCATTTCGACAGCACCTATCTTTCAGTTGCACACCTTGTTATTGAAGCACTGTTTCAGAGTTTTCTTTGTGTCTGATTGACAAATGATTGTATTTGTCGCGAAGCTGATTTGTACCGTAGAATTGTGTTTAAAATCAACGCCGAATTTCTTTCAATTCCTCCTTGAGTGCACCTCGCTGTGTTTGGTACCTTGGACAGGAAACAAGGTAGGGTGATACGCTTTCTGGCGTTTTGAAGAATCACACAGACCCTCAGAATGAAAATCTATCCGAAAAAGACGATGGTTCAATTTGCAGTGCCCTGTGCGTAATCTAAATAATGCTTCCGTTTCTTCCTCTAGTTTTTTTCTCCGTAGTTGGGGAAATACAAACCTGNATGTTGCGCACTCGCGTAGCGCGCACTAGCNTCGCGCGACCAAAAACTTGGAGTGCGCGAACGGAATTTGCAGCGACGTAGCAGTGCCTTATTTATAATTTTAAGTGCAATATTATGGCAAAGCTTATATGTGTCCGCTACTAAAAATTTCTGTGCGCTACTAAAATCCACAGAAAACTTTGCACCCCTATATTAATGTTTTTAAGGTGACATTCATTATGTCACTGTGACGTGGAACCCACATAAAACAATTTCACCTCCATCCTATGCAAGATTTGAGCAATGGATAACGATCTTAGTGATGAAGACGTGTTTTTTTTCAGCACATGTTCGCGACGCGATGGTAGACGATGCACACTGTCGATTGTGATTGGCTGTCAAATATTTGTGTTCAAAATATAAGCAATTACCGGTAAGTGATGCTGTTTTTCAATCATCTGTACTAATTTTAGTGTGCACACTATAGCACCCGTGCAACTGGCCCAAAGTAACGGAAATAATGTTGTGGTGCCAGCCCTTTGCGTAAATTAAAAAACAAAGAAGGCTATTTTATGTTGTTGGAACAAGCAGAGTATTGGCCGTGGCAATAGGGAAATTGCGAAGTAGAAATTGTGCGATAATATTCAACTCCACAAATGGAGCACCCCTTGCAATGCCCATCTGCATGACCAAAGCGTCTACACTTAAAGCAACAGACCTGTCAGACCTTGAACAGAGTTTCTGCAAATGCGCATGTCAATCATACAAATATGGTCCGGCACCACAAAATGGACTGTTGTACAGCGCCAGAAACTCCAATAAAATCAATCTGACGCAAATTTGATTTGTTCAGAATTAATTTGGAAGGAAGCATCATGAAAGTTTAACAACGTAAGTTTCTGGATTGATCTAGAAGGGCAGTTCAGTTGATTCCGTAAAGATGGACTAAAAATAAGGTCTAACCATGGAAAGACATCGATCAAAGAGTCTTCACCAAAAAAAGAAGCTTACTGTACACTAAGAGCTAATATATGCTTGCTATTTCTGTAATCACACCATATCATAAAATGCAGCAATGAACAGCGATCGGAAACCTGGCGTTTTGTCGCCCGCAGTTTACTTGAGAGAATATCAATTCAGCATTTATCCGAGGCGATTGATATTTACAAGGTCAGAACATATCAGCAAGAAAATGATGATAAACCATTCCGGGTAAAAGATTTTTGTAGTGAGAGATATGTGTTTTGAAGATTTTTCCTTATAGCGTAAATACAACAGATCTGAGACATGTGAAACCGACAATAACCAATTCACTGCTAAAACATATTGAACCTCTTTAACAATTATATGCGTTTCAATAGTTGTCTGTCCATGATCCTACTTAAATTTGTCTGTCCTCAACACTGTACATTTTTGAAAGAGTTACGTATCACATTCCATTGCCTCTCTACCACAACTTTTCCCAGGCAGCGTTGTGTTACAAAATTTGTCGTAGCTATTGGTATTGAGGACATTGGTATTGATGACAAGCTAATGGTATTGACTATTGATGAAGTTTTTCTGTGAGCTCGAAAATGCTAAGTCTTTTATTTCAATCACGAATCTCATGGTGGTACTCGCTTCGTAGGCAATGGCATAGCCAGCCCAAAATTTTGGGAGGGGCTAAAATGTTTGATTCTAGGCGAATAACACTATATTGTTTGTGATACCGCATTTTAAAGCACAAAATGACTATATATACTACAAATTTGGGGGGGCATGGCCCCTGGGCCCGCTGGCTTCGCTATGCTCCTAGGCTTCTTTTCGCCCAGTTTAAATATTTTCGAGCATGAGTCTGAGAGCTCATAGCAATACTCACCGCTTGACCTCTGTTTGTTCTCCAGACAAACGCACCCATTAACGCGTTTGAACGTTTGCCAACTTCCATGAAAACTCCTTCGTGCTGACGGTAGTTGACCGTGTCCGCTTGGAAATAATCCGCAATTTCAGAGTATCTTGATTCTGACACCACTGGAAGTCCTTTTTCTCTGTCGTATTCAATGCATACCCTTCGACGACCTGCAAGATATTTAATTTCTTTCCATAAAAAAGTGGAGTTATTCGCCGACAACATTTTTGTTTCGCCATGTCAGCGATAAAAACGATAGTCGTTAAAACGATAGTGAAATCGAGATGAAAAGATATTTTCCACGGACAGAAATGCATTAAGTCCGAGATGAAAGAAGCGCTTGAAATACTGTGCAACTGACATTACGTACAATAATTGGTACCGAAATTAAACAAATTAACCATCTTTAGCAATGCAAGCCGGTTTCATAAAACTCAGACAACCATGTACGTAAAAAATCTGCCATGAGGTTTAATTAAGTAAACTTGCTCTGTAAAAATGAGAGAGTTTTTCCAAGTGCCAAAGCAACACGTATGGAAGGACACTTGTAAGATTCTTCGCGGAAGCCTACAACTAGAGTCGACTCTGATCGGTAAAAATTTAGTGTATATAAAACGATCTAATGAATGACGCGTTTCCACCACAGTTGGTGGAGCATCAACCGAAAAAAATTGGAGTCGGCACAACTTTAAAATATTATTGGCGTCCAACAGAAACAAACAATATGTTGATTACCTTTGTTTACCACACTTTGTAAGAAAGTACAACATTGAGCTGGTTTGTAGAAGTCAACGTAGCACAGCCAGGATCCATGTAAAATTTTAAAAACTAAAAAGGATTTGTTCAACATCTTACATTTTAATTTTGCAAGTGGCAAAATCGTCTTTCACCTAAAAAAATTTTCTTCATTGAATTGATACGACCGCCAGAGTCACTGCAGTCGATTTAAGTCAATTTCGACCACAACTCACCGACCGATCGCTCTCGAGCAGGGGTTGGAAACCTGTTTACTATCACGGGCCGCACGAGTTGTGCATTATCGCTGACGGTTCGCAAACTCAATTACTTTATCCTAAAATCATACCTTTATTTTACTAGAAGGAAGGGTGAGTTCTCTTGACTTACTATCCAAGTACCTGCTTATCATGGAGCTTCGTTTTGACGCGATGTTGTGCTCTAACTTGGGTAACGAAAATTCTGATGCGGGCCATATCAAATGTTCACGCGGCCCGCAGGTTCCCCACCCCTGCTCTAGAGAGTCGATGAAGACATCATTAAATGTTTTTTACTTTCTGATGAAGAAAAGTAGGTACCTTTACATTTGAAAATCTGCCTGGCAGTTTCCCTGTGACATTATTGCTACGCATGAGAAACTTTCAAATGAAAAGATGCCTGTTTTTTATTTATCAGAAAGCACACAAAAATCCATATTTGATGATGTCTTCATTGAATCTCTAGCGCAATCGGTCCGGCGAGTTATGGCTGAAACTGCCTCAAAAGCAAAACATTTTGGGCTTTCGGGTCCTTACCGGTTAACGATCTACAGCAGCGTGACACTCAATTTTACTGTGCAGTGTACTGAAAAAAAGTTTTGATAGGAAAATAAGGTTGGTTCGGTGTTGACCTAGGGCCGCTCTAAACACTACCGGTCTGTCATGGCCAAACCACAGTCCTACCGGGGTCAACCGCAGTCTGTACTGCAAAAGGACCTATCCTTGTTTTGTTATCTCGGTTGTTCGTGCGGTGAAAGAAGTTCCAAACTTTTAGATTCATGTTTTTCAAAATTCAGGGACTCTCTCATACCTTCATTTGTCAGCATTTCGGCTTTAGCTGTTTTCCAGCCCTACTTTCGATATAACTATTGCTTTCCATTTTCAATTAGGAAGAAATGTTATCGCAAAGCCAAAATTACTTTTATTTCCTTTAAAAACTCGTTTAGAATGTCGTTGTCGATTAATAAAAGATTTATCACAAGTACTTTTCCCTTTCCACTGAACTAAACTAACTGAAATTTCTTGCTCGCTGGCAGATCGGTTCGTGTGGTCAACTCATTGTAATGAAGGGCTCAAAAGGTACATAAAATGATTATTCACAGACAGAAAAGTTTCTCATGACTTGAACTGTTTTTCTTCCCGAATTTTGTTTTTCCGAATTTATGTAAGTTGGTCAAAAGAGCTTTAAAGGCACTCTGACCGATACTTCTACGCCACAACCATGACCTCGTATATCGATAATTTTGCAAAGGTGTTTTTAATTAATTTTTCGAAATGCTTGTAATTTGATAAATTTGGCGTAATTTTTTCATGGAAGGTGGTGATCACTTGTTGTAGTCATTCGCTAAAAGTTTGAAAACACAAGCTTAGGCACTGGGCAAAATTTGTTTGTTTGGCAGTGTCTGGTAAACGTTTACCTCATTATTAGGATTTAGCCTCCATTTACAAATGCGTCCCTCGTTGTGATGCTTGATTATCCCAACCACAAAAATCTGACGAAGGGCCTGCTTGCGCTGGGTTACTCCCTTTTACCTCTCACCGGTACTGTAAATCGAGCTTACCTTGGTGACTGAGTCGGTAGA
>JGI24021J15306_10005636_pt1 | contig 14894 bp, 8 predicted proteins | sample Ectturendosymbi1_FD_15306 | JGI IMG/M metagenome (IMG submission 15306)
CACCTGCATCAGCTAATTGCAAAGAGCTCCAGCATTCAATCAATTGATAAAATAAAGAAAATATATTTTGTAACACTGAGAGTAGATCACAGCATAAAATATAGTCAAATTATGTAGCTTACAAAAACTGCAAACTCAGACTGTCTTTTACCAAAAGTTGACTGCATAAAACTTGAAAAAGAATGTTCAAAATTCTAACCAAAAGGAAATGCAGCTTAAACACTGAAATAGACCAGGGGTGGCCAACAGGTTGATCGCCATGTGTCACGGTCGACTGATTTTGCTTTGAATTGACAAGCTGCCTAAAAAGAACATTTTTCAATCAATATTTCAGAAAGTAACTACAAAGTATCCATCAACTGGTTGGTCACGTATATTCTTTGGTGCCTCTTGTGATGGCTGACCATAGGTAGCTCGGCAGATGCCGCCAAGGTTTTGTAATACGTTTTTCTATTATTGCATAGCAATCATGATTTAGGTGTAACAGACATTTTGCCTTCTGTCTGTGCATCACTTACTAAGGCGATGCATTTGCACTAGTAGTGATACTCAACTTTGGCATTTTGTATTTGTGACTATATTACCAACTGGTCGATCGCGAGATATCAAGAAATTTTCTAGTCGATCCCAGTCGAAGATAAGTTGGTCACCCATGAAATAGACTATATTAGCCTACACAACGCACACATGTGACATGCCAGTGCCACTCAGCACAACAACACAAAGCAGCATCAGTGTTGCCAACTCTTCTTACAACAAATATACCAAACCTAGTCAAAAATATACCAAATATATTCCAAATTTATATCTGTAACAAAAACGCATAATTTAATGCTATTTCTTCAATGTCTTTTCATTGTTTCACGTAGATGATTTAATTGCGTTGAGAAGTGCCATCATAGAGATGCTGCAAGCTCAATTTCTACTGTCTTAACTTTACAGTAGCATTGACAAATTTATTAACTACTAGAAAATTCATCCTTCGAATCCAACGCAGTTCTTTTCAAATTCTTTTTTGGTCCAGAATATGTTATACACTATAATAGCTGGCAATTTTCTTCAGGAGATACACAACACCAGCTGAATACTGCTTTGCAAGCCACGCCAGCTCTATCAGTCACTCTTTGCTAAATCTTCTGCCACTCTCGTACGCAACTTTCCCACGTTTGAATGCATTGACTGACTAAAAGCACATACCTAGAGCTATGTTCAGGTTTTTCAGAACATCTCAGCTCTCTTCCAAACTCGCTTTCCGCTTACGCAAGGTGTATGCTTACTCCCATATCATGCAAAATCACTGAACTTTTTGATATGGCTTCAACACTACCATCGATTTTTGTGTTTTCGCTCTGTAATAAACCAAATTAACTGGTTTAAAATCTCATCTAAACGCTCCGACAAAAATATACCAAATTTTTCATATATACCAAATCAAAAATTTATATACCAAGTACTTTGAAAATATACCAAATTTTTCAAATTTGGTATACACGTATGTATATACGTTGGCAACACTGAGCAGCATATCAGCAACATAAGTTGGCAACACTGAGCAGCATACCAGGCTACCAGCAACATAAGATAAGACCAGCTTACTACTACCTCGCCGGAAAATATTTACGATGAAGTAACACGAACTATCATCGACTGTGATGAGTGCAGCACATACTGACAAAATCATTTTGATTTTTTGTGAATATAAAAATAATAGCAAAGAAAACAACAGCCCCATCATTTGTGACACCTTGAATCACTCTCAGGAAAATTTAGTTATACAAATCAAGCAAATATCCTAATCCTGTCCTGATCCAAATTTTTTCAAAAATCAATAAACAAATCCAATCCTGATCCAAAAAAATCGCAAGTATCCTGCAGGATATCCAATCCTGTCCATGCTCGCCTCTGCTCCCCACAGTCTCGGTTATTATCGAATAGTGTCAACAGTGCCATTCTGCCGTAATAATAGTAGTGTTCCATTATTTCCTTGCCGCGTGAGAATTGCTCAGCTTAACTCAGGTAATCACAAACGCAATCGCTATCACGGTTCTGGACTTGCCGCTGGGCTGTACAAAATTGGTCTGTTTTTGCTAAAAGTTTATTTTTGGTGCGTGATGGCAGCCTTGGAAGGAAAGGCAGTGAAAATCGGAATGCAATGTGGAAAACTCATAACTGATGCAAGATTTTAGAAGCCGCAAAAGACAGTTTCAGGGCTGTTGCCAGGGCAGTCCGAGAGTTCGCAGTACGTCTGCATTGAAGTTTTGCAACGCAAAGGTAACGATGGCGCACAATTCGCCGAATCACTGCGGAGTCGTCGAAAAGTCCCAACAATGTCACAAGTACTTTCTTCAGTGCAGTCACATTTGCTTGGAAACTATGCATTCAGTGTGCTCCATAGCTCAAAACTGTGACCTAACAATGCAGATGTGCAACACCTCACTCCGCCAACGGGGACAATGCAGCGTACTACTTGGAAGCGCGACTCATGTCAACTCAACAAACCACGGTACTCAACTCCAACGCAGTAACTTTGGAAAAATACCAGCTATCTACAGCTTGGTGGAATGAGTAACAGGTTTTATAACAGCTATCTACAGCTTGGTGGAATGAATAAAACAATTTTCACTCCACAGTTCAATATTAGCCGTCCAAAATTTGGGGGACGACAGCGACTTTCGACCACCTAGCTACGTGCTTGGCAACAGCGACTGATGGCTATGTGGCATAGGTGTAGGAGCAGGCAAATTTTTGGGGGTGCGAAGAATTTTTGCCCAAATTTCCGCAAACTTGACCGAAAAGAAAAGGACCTCCAAAAAAACGACTAAAACGACTGCACTTCACTGGGCGCAAGGCACTTCAACCACCATTTTTGCCCAAATTTCACCCAAGCTTGCCCAAATTTCTCCTAACTAACCCAAAAACAACTAAATTGAAACATAACCTCAAAAAAACGTCTGCCACTGTCATATACAGGAATTTTGCGAGGATTTGTACATTTTTTGCCCAAATTTCCTCACATTTTGCCCGGATTTTCGAGGATTTTCCCTGGATTTTCACCAATTCAAAACTTTTGGGTGTGCGGTTGCACCCACGCCTCCTACACCAGTGCCATGTGGTTTTGATCCTTTTGTTGCAATTACAAACTCGTAGACATCTCACGCCGGCCACGAAAAGACAAATTTGGCATGGTTAACGAAATCTGCAACCCATAGGCAAATGCTTTGCTTATTGGATAGATCAGCGTGATCCAACTACTTTTAACGTACGGGTCTTGTACAAAAATGTGACAACTTCCGGGCCACTTCCATTAAAATGATGCATAAAACGACAGATTCACAACATTTACAACTAAAAAACGGAAGATAAGTGAGTGTCTGGTTGAGATTATTAAATGGCAAATAGCAATTTATTACAAATCTCTATCAGTGGGATGCCTGTGGTCGAGACTTCTCTGACTCTATCGTTCCTTTATCAATACCAGTGTTAGTGGTAGCCTACTGGTAGCAAGTCGGCGACCATCGTCCAGTGTTTCGTCTGCCATTCGATTTCTGTGTTTAGATTTGACTTGCTTCATCGTAGAAAATGTACGCTCACCAGAGATGATCACGGTGCAGGAGTTTAGATTTTTGGCCGGGGCAGGAGCCGGAATCAATATTTTAGGTTCGAGCAGGAGTCGGAGTGAACATTAAGGTCTGTGCAGGAGCCAGTCAAAATTTTTAAGGACCTATTACATAGGGTTGCCAGATGGCCGGTATTTCACCGGCCTGGCCGGTATTTTAATGCTAATTCAGCAGAGGCCGGTAAGAAGCCGGTATTTTAAAAAACAATGCCTGAAACTGGTATTTTTAAAATAAATAATGTGCAGTAACTGTCATAAGAGCTAATGCAGAACTTCTCAAATTATAATGACTCTAGTAATGAATCTTGTCAAGACAGTTCCTTCAGGGAAGTTCATACAAGCGAAAATTGTTACTTGGCCTTAGCAACACTCATTGTCTCTCCGTTTTTCCTCTTCCTTTATTTAGTCTTACTTAGCATCTTCAACTGGCCCAAACGTGATCTGTATGAGCATTTCTTTTGGCAATTAATCGTGTAACTGGCGTAGGTGGGGTCGTTGTCTATACTACTACCGCAGGCTATTGCAGGCAGAATGCAGGAAAATCATGGAAATGGACAGGACGACAGTGACATTGCAGAGACTAGCGAACCTTTCACAGTCACGCGAGCTGCATGGAACAGACAAATTATTTCCTCAGCGGACTATATCTGGCCCAAGCAAGTGCCAGCGAATAAACCTGGAGGTCATTTCTCAGCCAATCTAAGTGGTCCAGAATGTAATGCGAAATCTTTTCAAGAGTTTCAGGTGAGCTAGAAAATGTTTGTTGCAAACTGAAGAGAATGTAGCACGCAAGAAATTATTGGTTGTGTTATGGTGTTCATACAGGCAATACTACCGTAGAAAAGCAAATATCATAAAATTGTACGGAAAGATGTTCACTTCAGAACTTGGTATAGGCCTACAACATGTAAAATTGTAATTTTACTAAGTTCATTATATTTGAGTAAACGCTCTGTTCACATTAAACACTTTAGTTATCGTTTTTCATTTACTGAAAGTAGGTTGGTTTGCTTATCCTTAGCACAGAGCTATAGACTATGCTCACAAAGCGTCCGTTTATATCACTATCTGAAACATTTTCAAACCAAACTTTGTGGGAGCTTCATGAAATTGTAAAGAAAATAACATGAAAAATAAATACATTGCAAAAAAAGCCTTTTTTTCAAAAACTGTATTCTAAAATCCAGTCCATATGCACTTACGAAAGCAGCCTAGCAGAGATGCGAACGGATCAGGACTGGATCGGACTGCATTTTTTTGAAAATTGCGGATCAGGACTGGATCGGATTGAACAAATTTTTGTTGTTTTGATGTGATTATTCTAACCACATCAAAAATGTGAGTTGTAATGTGATTTTACAGATTTGTTACATGGTAGACTAATGTATATTTTGCCATCAATATCAAAAGCTCTGCTGGGACTTTTGCTATGCGTCCAGCTTTGTCCAGACTTCACATATAGCGTTGAGTTCGCATTACTAGCAACAAGCTGAGCGTAGACTCGTAGTCAAGGTGTTAGTGTCTATGCCTGTTGTGCGTGTGTTCAGTAGTTCTGCTCTCACCCTTTGCTTTGGCTTAGCTGGTAGAGATCGCACCTTTGATGGGAAAGATTTTTATGTAGCCTACTTTTTCAAAAAGATTCAGGTTTAGGTTTAAGTTTAATGTTTAGTGTGTTGGGTTAGGTTTAGGATTTACATTTAGGGTTTGGTTTTAGGGTGTGGCTTTTGGGTTTAAGTTTTGGATTTAGATTATGGGTCGAAGTTTTGGTTTAGGTTTCGGGTTTAGGTTTTGGGTTTAGGTTTGAGTTTTGGTTTTGGGTTTAGGTTTTGGGTTTAGGTTTTGGGTTTAGGTTTTGGGTTTAGGTTTTGGGTTTAGGTTTTGGGTTTTGGTTTTGGGTTTNGGTTTTGGGTTTAGGTGTTGGGTTTAGGTTTTGGATTTAAGTTTTGGGTTTAGGTTTTGGGTTTAGGGTTTCAGCTTTAGGTCATGTAACAAGGACCTTATGCTAATCCAAGTTTCTCGTCCTTGCTGTTTCACCAATCCAAGCAAACGGATTCTCCTAATGGCAAAATAACTCCAGCAGTGCATTTGCCTCTGATGCCAAATAGCCATTTCCATGTTAAATTTTGGAAATGCCAAAAGGTTGTGTCTATTTTGCCTCATGAGGCAAAAGCACTGCTGGAACTATTTTGCCTTCAACCAATCGTATTTGGCTATCGCTATTGAATAGCCTATAAGTATTTTCGGTTTTGTTCTATGCAAATATATTTGATTTCGCTATAAGTTTTTCCTAATAATCGTTCTTTTGGCATGGGTATGACTCTCTGCTCGTGCATCACGCCCCTATTGCACAAATGTCACAAAAACGTTAATATTTGTGTGCTAAAGCTAGTGGTTGCTGATTCATTTTAGTATCAATCAGTGTTGCCACTGTGGTCAGTCTCGTTAACACCAGACTGTTGCCCTTTTCAACATCAGATAACATCAAATTTTACACTAGTTTCATATAGGCTAAATGCTTCTATTAATAAACCTAACAAAGCCCGATTACCCTCGTTGAATCCGAAACAGAGCAAAATATCAACATTAAATGGAGAAGTCGTTTATAATTTACTTAAAATGTTAGTCTTAACGCAGCGAAGAGAGCTTCTTTAGTTTGAAATGATAACCAAACACACATTAGGATGAGAGATTGATGAAAGGTAGTTAAAAATAATGAATCTAACTTATTTTCGTCCTAAAATGAAAGGAAATGTGGAAAACAAAAACAACAACCCAGTCAACATCAGATTAGTCGCCAAAACATCAGACGTAAGGAATTTATCTGAGAACATCACATCTGATGTCATGTTAAAATGTCAGAAGTGGCAACGCTGGTACCAATGATCCCGAATTTCGGGTGAAGTCTCGAGGTAGCCGCGGTCGAATTGCACCTTTGTTTCGTCATAAAGGGTAACGTATGGTGGAAACGCACTTTTCTTCCTATGCTTACTATGGTTGTGTTACATCACATATGAAGTTATTCAAGCCATGTACAACACATGTTATTGCGTGGTCCATCAGAAACGTTTTTTTCAGTCGATTCGTAGAACGAAAGAGCAGCAATCGAGATTGCAGTGTTTAGCTTGAGCGATGCAGAAATCTGTAATGCCATCAGGAGCTATGAACAGCGCAAAGCTTCTAAGAACAAAAAGCACAAAGATCTGGCAGTCAGGGCTCGTTTTAAGTCAATTTGACTGATTTCTTCTAATCGGGCCCCGCGCCAAAGGGGGCCCTACGCTACGCCAGCTAACCAACACAAATTTGCACTTTGCATCGAAGCTGATTTTGAATATTTTCGGAGCAGGGCCCAGTGTTTTTCAAGTGGGTTTGAGAGACCAAAACGGTTCTCAAATTATTCCAACGGTGTCTCAAAACAGTTTAAACTCGCTTTACTATCACCATCAAAATACACGAAAACCTTGCTTTATAATCATCTCAGTATTCAGACAAAACAGTTGCGGTCTCTCAAAATGTCTTTGCAGGCAGCAAGGTCAAATCTAATCCCTTGCGTGGCCCACAGCATTTTGTAAACGTGGGATCTATTGCCAATCCAAGTGAACTGTGCGGTTTGTAACGAAAATCCAAGTGAACTGCGCGTTTTTAAACGCCCTCATCAATGTTCTTTGGTAAGAATCGTCATTGTTTTCAGTAATGTTTAGCCAAGTTTTTTCCATAGCACCTCGTTAAGGCCAAAGCAGAGATGGTTAAGATACTACACACAAAACCCTTTCTGGCCACGGAAGTGCCTAGCCAGATAGACGGTATTGAGTATTGTAATTGTTTGATTCATTGGGTTTTCCTGCTCTGTTCACTGAAGTTTGTGTTGTAGAGGCCCTGGCGTCACCTTTTCGAGCCTCATCTTTTTTAATTTAATTTAATTTTTTTGTTTGTGACCAGACACGAAGTCCATAGTATAAACATACACACCCTGCTTAACGCAGGTTGATAAAAACAGACAAAAGAGAACGTTTTACAAGGCATTGGAGCCGGCAGAATCACAGAGTAACAGACACATTTTTGTAACTGCATTGAAGACAGAACCATAGGGTTACAGACACATTCTTAACACTAATGTTAGCTAGCACGCAACACTTGTTTCAACACTACTGCGGAGTAGGGCGGCAATTCCTAAACTGGTCGAGCCCAGGTACACTGGGAATGCATTTTGACATGACACCCCATCAATCAAACGGACACTGCAAAGTTCGATAACTCATTCACAGAGTAAAATGCGATTGTAGTGTTCAAAGGATAGGGACGAATACAAACAATTTGACTGCATCAAAGCACGTAACCACATGTTGTTAGATTTTCTGCATCTTTCGAGAAACAGGTACGTGTTTTTTCTTAACAGAGCCTCAAAGGCAGGAATGTTACATTGAACCTGGTGGCGACTAACACTCGCTCTCCAGGGCAGGTTGTATAGAGCTCTTAATCCAAAATTATAGGCCACACGCAATCTCTGCATGCATGACTTACTGAAATTACACCATAATTGTGATGCATACATGAGCGTACCAATGGAACGAAAAAGTACATTTTTTAACTGCATTTCAAAATCGGGAAAAAGAGGCTCGCAGCCTTTTTGCTGCACAATATTGATATCGCAATTGTCTCTGAATGTCCTTGTCATCTGAAAGCTCAGTATCCAATACAATCCCCAGATATTTGTCATGGTCAGCAGATTTTACGCTTTGACCACACAGTGTCAATAATGGAGTGGCTGTGCTTTTTGCACTCTTAGCCTTTAAACGTCATACAAACAGTTTTGTTGCAGTTGAAAGTAATACCATGAGATTCTGCATAAGCTTGGCACACATCTAGTATTCTTTGCAACCAACGCACACTAGGACACAAATATCGTCAGTAAACATCAGGTGATTTAATGAGACTTCACCAATACAACACCCTGCTTTAATATCGTTTAGTTCATGTTGTTTAGTTTTTAACATCACCGATTTCTACCATCATGACTTGATGCATCCTCTCAAATTCCTACACACGTCATTGAGTGGAGTCCCGCAAAAGTGTTTCTAATCGGGCCCCGCACTCGCTAACGCCGGCCCTGCTGGCAGTGTTAGCTAAAACGCCGCGACTGAATCGCTTTTTGCGGTAAAACTTTCAAGCAACAACGTTAAAGCAGTGGCGTTAACCAGAGCACCTGAAAATGAAGGTGAAATCAAGACATTAGCTTGGAAACAACTTTCACACTCAGCCTGGCTGGCCATATTGACATGTTGTTTTTCCAGTGTTTTTGTTTGTAATCTCTGGTTTCTGCTTATTGTTCGGGTTAATGCTGTTTCTTGCCGAGTCACTCTCTAGCCTGTGAAATATTTTTTCTTAGTAAAAATACACTCTAGTATTTACTTCTCTCTGCTAACTGTATGTGCATTTGAGTAAGCACATTCTCGACCACCGGAAAAAGCAAACGGGAACCTTGCGAACCAGCGAAAACATAACTTTTACAAACGATGACGTCATGAATTACGTCATAGGGGCCCTCCAGTAAAAATTGCCCCAGGCCCTCCTACCCCTTAATCCGACTCTGCTGCCGTTTAGTTCTCATTGCTCAATGCAAAATATCGGTTTTAGGGACTCCGGTACGTCATCAAACCTCCGCAACCAAGGTCCGCCTTTTACAGGGCACCCTTTGAGTGAAACTACGTTTTCTAGAACTAAGTACTTTTCTCATTTACTAAACATATTTTGTTTTTCATGTACCCAACACTTATTGGAATAACGTTTGCTGCTAATATTACTGTAATCTGTCCATGCCTTTGTCTCTTCAACATCATTTGGTGACACAATACCTCTGGTTGGACATTCTTTCATCCGTGGAACTCACCCATTTATGGTGCGTGAGTAACAGTGTTATTTCTTCACCATTTATGGGTATAAACATTGTATTCTGCCCTTGCTACTTGTTTCTGTAATGAAATGTTATGTTCTAAATGCATTGCTCACTGCCCAACAACCCTCATTGTTGTTCACTTCATTCATCTATGTGCTTGCTTCACCTGCTCATCTGTACATGCCTCAACTCTTCACCCAATGCTTGCCCTACATCATATGTGTTACGTTGATGTCTATTGTGTACATGTACTGTAAAACAATTACTTTTATACTTTTATGTGTATTGTTCACCTTTTTTGTTTCATTACACTATTTTTGTGTTGGGTTATGCATTCATGCACCATTTTGTATGCTTTTGTCTCGCTTTTGTTTTATGAAGCTGTGGTCCACTTGAAGTTTGCTGCAAGCAGATGAAGAGTTGTATTTCGACAGAAAAACGTTATTTGATATGCAGTGTCTCTTTTGCCCCATGAGGTGAAAGCTATGCTGGGGCTATTTTACCTTTAGTTGCAGTGGTTACCTGACAAGTACAATGCGCTGATACAACAGTTTAGGGCAGGGGTTCCCAACCTTTTTTTGACCTTGTACCCCTTCAGCATTTTGACAGATGATTATATGCCCCTGAAATTGCTTATAATAACTCCTGAAATTTCTTATAATAGAAAAGCTGAGTAAAATAACAAAAATTATCTGAATTTTTATTGGAACTTTTGGATTATTAGCTAACTACAAAGGTAGACTCAGCTTTCATGTCTTAACGTTAACTTTGCTGCAGCCATAGAATAAAAATGTACCTTTTCAGATAAGCAAATGTATCCCTGGGGTCCATGTGCCACAGGTTAGAAACCACTGGTTTAAGGTGTAGTGTAAGGGCACAGGGTTTGTTGTTAGGATTTAGCCTGCAGTTCATACAATGCAGACAAGAAGCCGCTAGCAGTAACATCTTGCCAGCACTGCAACCATGACAACATTCATCCATGCACCCTCAACTGAGCCACTGCTGACGTCACAGTCAACTATGCAGGTCATACGTTCCGAACTTGTCATGTGACTAAGTGCTTCAACCAATCATTTTCATCCAAAGGCATAATAAATCCAGCTGTATTTTGCCTCATGAGGCAAAATTAGCATATTGCCTTAAATTAAGCAGAACTGTCAAACAACATGTCTATATGTTACTGTAGTATTGGCAATTATGCGGAGTCAGATTTGAATTTTTCCATGATTTGCAAAGGAGGAGCAAATGCAGAAAAAATTTTTTTGGAGTCAGAGTGGACGTGGAGTCAAAAAAATGAGTCTGTCCACCTCTGCCATTGGCATGTATCCCACTGAGCCACATAGCTACCAATACCCTACACCATTACATCACTACCATAACAGCCTTTTGGGTTTTTCACTTTTTTTACAATGTTCTTTTGATTGACCACAAGAACTGGCAGCAATATCACTGCAGTTCAATTGCAAATGTACTGATGATGATAGCAGCACTTGTCAAAACGTCTACGAGAATGTCATTTACATCTATTGCTTTGGCCGTTGTTTTCATTATCTGAACAGTGATGGCCTGAAAACTTGCCATAATTCGATTTATCCAGAGATCTGTTGTTAGGTAAGCATGTGGCAAACATGCAAGTTCACATCGCACAAATTATTCCATTTGTCGAATAAAATTGTTGATAAAAGAGAATATATAATTACAGAAATACAGAACTAATTGTATATCTATTTGCCTTGAAATGACATATCTTGGTTCAAAAGTCAACAATGCTTAGTGGCAACTGGTCGAATTGACTTTAATAGAGCTTGAAAAAATGTGAAAAAACGTTATGTGCATTGCAAGCAGAACATTAAGGACACAACACATTGCTGCCTTGTCTCAACCTTGCATACAGCATGGTAGATACTTCTACTTTGCTGTGGTTTTGAATCTTTGGATGTTGCAGCCAATGTTAGACTTATCCATATTTATGTTTTGTTAGTGGCCATGGAACACTGTAGCTAACGCTATCTTGCTATTCTGTGGCACTCTCATATCACAAGGATGCTTGATGACCTACTGTATTTTTCAGACTCAGATTATAAGACACAGTATCAGAAATTGACAGCTAGCTGTTTTTATTCTTACTTCATACATAAGGCGCAACAATATGCATTAACTGTCAAATCAACATGTCATGTATGAGCATCGCACACTGACTTTGCTCTTTATTTTCATGTCTGGATATGGTATGTGTGATTGTGTTGTGCACTTGACAAGCCCTGTGCTGTACGCATCTATTTTGTGCTAAATCTACAGCAGGTGACGTGCCAAGTGCAACAGTTATTTTGTTCAAGTGCTTTTTCAAACTTTGTGAAATTGTTGAAAGTACACTTAATTTGTTGAAAGTACACGCAATTGGGTCGGTTTGTTGAAAGTACACGCAATTTGGTCAAAATTTTTTTATAAATTACAATCATAATTACAATTACACAAGAGCAAAAAATCTCATTTATAATTGCAGTTGCATGAAAATATTTATTTAATTACATTCAATTACAATTGTAATTGATCCAACACTGCTGTAGACACATAGTTAAATCAGTCTGAGCAACTGTTGGAGCTTTATGAGGTGAATTAACAATCCTACAGCATTCTAGGGATGTAGTTGGCACACTTCTGTTCTGTAGAGATTTTTTAGGAGATTATCTTTAGAATACAGTAATCAAAAAAGTATAACTCAACTGCTTCTAAAACTTAGTTTGCAGACAGACTTCAGTAAAAGTTTAGTAATTGACAGTTGATCTTTATTGTGAAAGACAGTAAGGTCAATTTTTAGCTGAACACCAAATCAGAAAACAACAATAATAACATCTTGGTGGACTCATTACGATGTACTCACAATGAACATATTCACGAAACCTGTCGGAGGTGCATATTTACGAAGTTATGTGCAATGAAAATGTCACCTAGTATGAGGTACGCCTACTGCCAACCATTCACAGCCACAACATGCCAGCGGCAACGTTTGTGAGAACTGCTGACTCATTGCATTGCTCAGGTTAAATCCAGAGGTGGCCATGGACCTGGAATGCCAGGGGCAACTTAGCAGGATTCTGCATTTTTTTAGACCTGGAACCAGAGTTAGAAATTTGTGATAAAACGGACCTGGATCTGGAGTCACTTCTGATTTTTATCAGTAGCAGGATTCTGCGTGGTATTTGTGCATGCCATTTCTTAAGTAAAAACATTGCTGTATTTCAGTTGCTGCCGCCAGGGCAGGTGAAGTGGATAAGGTAGAGAACCTTATGCAAGGTGGAATTTTCATTGTGAGTAAATTTGTAAATATACTGCACTCACCTCCGACAGGTTTTGTGCAAATATTCCTTGTCAGTGCATGTTGACAAGAAGTTTAGATGTTTTTTAGTAAACGCCATTTTTCGATTTGGTGTTCAGCTAAAAAGTGACCAAAGGCAGTGTCTAAACAACCGTATCTGGTTTTTAGTTTCAAATGACTGATAAACTGTTTTTCATATCTGGTTTTGTGACAGATATAAAACTGAAATTGAGACCTTCACACCACCTCCAACGTGTCAAGTGGGATGTTATTAGTACTGCTGTGCAAGGGGTTGCCAGTTCAAATCATACCTTGGTTGTATTGGTGTTTTTATATTGCACAAGATTATGTGTTGAAAGTTTTGGAACCATCATTGCTGTACTTTTCAAAACTTTCAAGAAGCAGACATGAGATTTAGGGTTGGGGTTTTGGATTAGGTTGAGGTTTAGGTCTGCAAAAGTTTTGTGCAGCCTGACAAAATGCAATCATTTTGAAATTTTCATGTAAGCTTTTATAATATTTTTTTTCAGTGACATGTTTTACAACATTTGTTCTATAAAAATATTTTTTTTTATAGGTTTTATAATATTTTTTGAGAGATGAGATTGTTGCTCTTGTTCAGTGCATGAAGTGTACTCCTGCAAGTCAGTTGTGGTCTTGAATGTGTTTTGTGTTTTTTCACATACTTTCTTGATGTATTTTTTTGGGTTTTCTACTTCCACACAGGAATTAGGTAACACAGAAAATAAATGTTAATGAGTGAAACAATAATTGGTTTGTCATGAGCTTTGATTTTGATTCTCAGAAATGTTAAAAACTAGGTTTGAAGAGAAATAACATTTCAAACTGTGGGAAACGTGCAAGTTCTTGGAATCTTGTAATGTGTTTGCTAGCAACAGTAAAAAAATAATTTTAATTTTATTGCCAAAGCAGTTGGTTGTTCCTGGAAAGTTAACATTTTACTTTTAGTTGAATTAAAATGTATGAGAGGATATGCTACATGTTTTAACACTGAACTTATTGGTAATTCATTGGTGTAGTTATGCCAAGCTCAAACTTCCATCTTTTGATTGGTTGCAGAATAAATCCTACGTATAACATGCTAGGCTATTGCAAAAATACAGTTTTTCAGGTCAATTTTTAGTTTATTAAGAGAAATCCTGCCTTTCTGGTTCTCATTAGCAGTGCAAATGTACCTGGACCGGCTTATGCTGAGAAACGTTTTACTTTTTCACATGAGCTTAACCATCTAGGCATTGAATTAAACATTTTCTGTAATAGAAAAGTGATCAATGTATGCAGAAATAAATGGCTATTGAAGGCACAGGGCAGGTTAGTACATTTCGTTTTGGCTGCCTTGGGCCCTGAAGCCATGATTACCTGCTGAGTATTTTTGTATACAGTATTGTTGCAATTCACCAAGGAGTTGCAGAAAATAAATGGTATGTACTCTTTTTCTTTGTATTTCAGCATTATGCTTCGGAGAGCATGTGGTTGCTTATTCAAATGTAAGAATTTGTATCATAATTATTTGTTGCTGCTGCTGGCGCTACTTGTTCAAAATCTGCCTTTCAATCAACTATGCAGTGCTTACAACATCAAGGATTATTTAATAGACCATGAGCAAGGATACCTGACCACCCGCACATGGTCAATAAAACTTCACTGTGACAATGATCTTGACGACCTTCAACTTAATGCAAAAGCATCTTCCATTGCACAAGATATGGGCATGGTTAATTTAGGCCAGGTCGGGCTATTGAGGGGACATTATGTGTTTGCTTCTAATGAAGTCAACGCGTCTACACCTTCGCATTTAGAAGTTGAATGGCACTGTCGGCAGGAAGTGCTTAAAAGAGTGAAAAGGTATCCAGTGCGCAGAAGAATGAGTGGACCGGTCAAACTGCTCTCAGACACCTTGGTAGATCCATTGTTTCCAAAACAGTGGCATTTGCACAACGGACGAAAAGGTGGCAAAGATTGCAATGTCACCGGCGTTTGGGACAGGAACGTAACCGGCCGTGGAGTGATCGTGTCCATCGTCGACGATGGCGTAGAATGGAAGCATCCGG
>JGI24021J15306_10005637_pt1 | contig 14893 bp, 7 predicted proteins | sample Ectturendosymbi1_FD_15306 | JGI IMG/M metagenome (IMG submission 15306)
ACGTTGATATACGCAGCTCTGTAAATTTGAGCCTTCAGCAAACTTTTGAGGCTGGTGTTCACGACCCCACAGTCCTCCGCGATCCACTTGGGGTCGCGACCCACCGGTTGAGAACCACTGGCTTAGATAACAGGAAGCTATGGGTTGTGAGAAGATCAATTTCTTTGACGTAGTAGATAAGTATAAATGTTGACAAAGGAAATGTGTGAAATCAGATCTTGGTGAGTTCAGTTCTGGTGTGTCTATATGCCCTAACAAAGGTCCTAAGTCGGATTTTTAAGGGTCCCTTTTTACCAGCTCCCCTCCGCAGTCGGAGGGCCCTTCCTCTGTCTCTGTTTACACTGCAAGAAAATCCTGAGCGAGTGGTTTGCAAAATTCAAAGCGGAACAATGCCTTTGATCTCGGTGCGGTGTTTTCTTCAACTGCAATCGAAGATCAAGGCTGTTACGTGGTTGATCCACGCTTTAAACGTCATTGGACACACGGAACATTCGCACATTACTTACGAGCGTGCACCAAGTGAACATCAAGATTATGTACATTTTTAAAGAACCGTTTGCCAACACGACGTGTTTGCAGATCACAATGAGCAGCACATCCAATTCACCAAACAACCTGTTTTTCGGACGAACATTGAAGATCGATGTTGTCAAAATCGGTTGGTAGAGCACAGCAAGAAAAAAGAAAATGCAACGCAGAAGCACGATCAAAGTAGACGAAAAACGGAGAAAATTTTGTTGTTCAAATAAAACAAATAGTAAGGAGACGTTGTTACATCTGTTCAACAAATGTTGAAAGGTAGGACAACGATCCATTGCTATGATCAATGGTTAGAGACTGTACGAAATGTACACAACACAGTTGCATCAATGTCAAGAACGACCGTGGTGGAAACGAACGGGCTTTACTGTTGCATCACACGAAAGTACACGATATGAAAATCGATCGACTTTTGTCTGTTCAAGTTATTACTGAACGATAACACTAAAACAAGCGCGACATAAAAATACATGCCCAGAAAATAGCACAACTATAGCATTAACACCGAAAAAACACAAGCACAGTTTCAACAGCATCAACAAAACGCTCATTACTCAAGGTAGAAAATGATGATAATGCCGGGCAGTATCATATGCTAAGAAAAAGTCACTAGTTTTGAAAAAACGAACTTTGATTGCAGGGAAGGATTGAGGCACGTGACAAATGATCAGAGAAGAATCTTTTGTTCAGATTCTTGCCACCGGTTGACCACAGACTTTATTGCAGATATATCTTTTGGCTTCACGCAACAGCACCCACCGATCCAACCAATCAGACCGCTGTTTAGCCATGATTCAACGTTGTCCAACCATGGTAAAGTAAGGGATCTACAGCGGTAATGTTAAAAATGTCGTTAATTGCTTACAAACTTTAGGATACAACGTGTTGATACCGCGGCCGCATATCTTGACTTTACAGCAGATCACGGCAGTGGTTCAGTTTCTGTTACATCACTATTGGACACCTTAAGACTGCAGTATCGCGACAAGAAGGTGACAAGCTTGTGGCAGTGGTTGAATGAGCAGGCAGTCTATTCTAAACGAAAAAAATGATACATGATCTTTAAGAGTTCACCTTGTTACTGTCGCTCAACGTCGCACTGGACGTTAATGGACGGGTGCTAAGTAAACCGTCACTAGAGGTGCTACCATTGGTTTCCCACCATTGCAGAATTCACTACCATGGCAGCCGCGTCTACCACACAGCCACGATACTAAGTGATGTCTACCTAACCCACATTACACAAAACCCAACGGCACTTGAAGTTTGAGTTCTACGGTAGCCAACCGCGCATTACAGCAAGCAGGAAAGCGGGAGCAGCGGTGGGGCAGGGGGGAAATAAAAATTTTGGGGGCAGTGGAAGCTTCTAAATGCAAGAAACGTAGGCAAAACGATCAAAACGTTTCAAGTATTGCTACGTTTTCATGCACCACGAGTTTAAAACCGTTTGCTTAAGTTCAGTGCAAGAGCGCACACTGGGAATAATTGTCGCATTTGGATGTTCTGCAATAATTTTGACCTTAAAAATAATGACACAGAAATTGTAGAAAAAACAGTCTGAATTTTCTGGATGCGCGAAAATCGGCAAATAAATTTGTTTCAAGTCGATCATGATAAACCACGAAATTACCTAAGATACTGTTATGAAAAAGGCATCTTTCCTCTTTCACTCCCTTTTCAAAGGTTGGGGAGGGTAATTCCCCCGCCCCGGCGTCTCTCGCAGCAACTACCCTTACAGTTCACGCCCAAACATTTCGCATTTACACGTACGTCACACAGAATAATAAGCTAATTCCAACAGAAACGACTCTAACACACGTTCGACACACCAGCTGACCGTATTTCGCAATTTAAGAACGCAAACCACGTATACATTCCTCAGCATTAAACCGTCATTGATGACAAACGTTATCAAACAACAACCTAAATTGTACAATTAACCCTAATTAAAAATTACGAAACACCAAAGGATATGTATGAAATTAGTTTAAGACAGACTGGAAGTTGTAAGCCTTGCAAAATTTGTGTTTGAAGCAACAGTTTAAAGTGATGTTCGCGCTTTGTTTCTTGAATCTGTACAGAGGATGAAAACAGTTGTTTTTCGAAACGTCGAATACGATTTCCTTTATAACAGTGGGTTGCTACGTTAGTGTTTATTAGGCAACCTTAAAAGATTTTTAGAAAAAAACGTAAGAAAATTCCTAAACTTATTGCTTATGCCTTATATCCATCATACGAAAGCAGTATTGCGAATAAAATTTCCAACCTGATGAACCTCCTGCCTATGGAAAACGTCAACGATAATGCCATAATTATCTTCTGATTGTTACCCGTACGTATTTGAAAAATTCCATTGGGATGTTTTTTTTAGAAAAGTTTTCAGCGCAAACATAACCAAGGAAATGTTTTCAATATATTTCATTGTTTATCCAAATGAATCCTTTCACAGTCAAGAATCAGACACGGCGATCTTATCACAATATATATTTCGCCTAGCATAGGTAGATGTCATCAGCTCTTTCATAAAAACCTATTTACAATTTATTTCATCCGCTGACTTTCAGGCAGCTGTTCAACAGCTGAAAATTTTTTTTACATGGCTTACGACAATTAACTTCACATTTTGTACATAGCTTACAATCAATTAACTTCACGTTTTTTGCATGACTTACGACAATTGACACTGTAGGAAGGTTTGAAAATTACTAATTGCCGGTCATTTGAAGTTAACACGTCTGCATAAGTAGTGAGCCGCTATGGACGGTGAAACGATCTTTAACTTTCCAATCGATATGCGGTGATTGTGAGTGAGACCGTAGCCAGTCTATAATTGTTAGGGGAGCTGACCAAATGGTTGCAGTATGCAGAGCTCATAAACCCAGAGGCGAATTTTCATTTTCGGGATCCTAGGCTATTTTAAATTGGGGGCCCTTCTGCTGGAGGGTTTGCGACGACTGATGTCATACAAATTAGCACTACACGTGCTCGTTACATTCACTGAACAAGTTGTTCCAATTCATAAACATATTTGCGACTTTATTCTAAACTCCTTCGATAACAGGAACAAAAACAGTCACAATGAAACTAACGAAAAAGACAGCAATGAAGTTATCTGATCACACACCCATTACATATGTAGTGAGTACCTCACTGACCTCGTGTAATCTGAAAAATGGATTCAGGCGTTTTCATTCACAAATTAGACGTAACAGTAACCAATTCTCAACACCATAAAAAGGGAATGCTCATCGTCATTCACTTCAATCATTCGCGTTTATTCTTCTATATACAGACCTTTTGCTAGCGGCATGGTAAAAAACGTGCGTTGAACCAAAACAAAAATACAAATATAATTGCTTGCATAAATGCTGGAAATTGTCCTTACTCCCAAAATGTTGGGGGCACCCCAAAAGCGGGGGCCCTAGGCTGAAGCCGTTTTAGCCTAATGGTAAATCCGCGCCTGCATAAACCTTACAGTTTCTTGTAGATTGTGGGATGGAACCAGTGCTTTCCCAAACTTTTCCCAACCAGTAGTCTCCCAAGCCTTTTTCTTGCTCGGCCAAATGTTGTTTTTTGTGAAAACGACGCGGCCAGGCATCTCCATAGTTTGGATGCGTTGTCTTTTAGGTACAGTATATACGATTGTTACAAAGCCAACATGCATCATTACGAAGTGGCACCATCTTTGGGTTGCCTACTGGTGGACTGACCTGTGTGTCATGGCCCGCTGGCGCGTGAACACAAAATTGGAAAGATTAACCCCTACTACACGATTCATGTCGATGGGGATGATCTGAGTTACAGTTGCGCTTAGAAGCTACTGATTTGTAAAAACGCAGCCTGATAAAACAGAATGAAAAACTTACTCAAAGTTTTTTGTGTTATCAGGGTAAACCACAACGCACTGATGGGATCCCAAGCTCTTCTTCGCTGTTTCCAAGACCGATGGAACAGACGACGCATCACAGCAGTTGGCACCGACCGCTACAACTTGCTCGTTTTGCGAAAGTGCTTTGAAAGTTTCTTCCAAGCTGTCACCGTAGCTTGTGTGCAGACCGTCCTAGAACAAAGTCGCCATTGAACTGACATGCGTTGATCTCAAGATTCAACGACCCAGCTATTGCTGGACATAACACCGAAATGCGATTTCCTTCGAATTTGCGAACATTTCGCGTTGTTTTTTCGTCCATTCGTTCAAAGGTTTTTGCGTCCCAAGTGAATTAATGCTTAATACTTCACATAGACAAACTCCACGCAAAGTGCGACGCAGTTGTTCATTTTCGAGAAATACTTACACGTCAATATTGGCCTGTTTGTAAACGCATCGCCAGATCGTCTGAATGTTTCCAAAATCGTGAGTGAACCTTTTCAATACGCACCGGACGCCAAGATATATTAGAAACTCCCTAATTCTACTAGAATCAAGTTAAGAGGACTTCTAAACACAAGCAACTGACGCAAAATCAGGATATGGGCATTTTGAAAACGCACACGATATTTCATCGCAAAACTGGGAGGACAAAATGCGAAATCTCGAAATTCGATAAAAGTTTTGCTTTCACAGATGCACAAACCTTACGGGTTCGTGAACAAACTTACACACGACACAACGTACTTTGGTTGTGAAAGTAATCCATGCCTTCACTCCAGGAAAATCTTTAAGGACTTCGGCGATGGCTAATGCTTCCTCGCTACATGGCAGTGTTTCGCAAGCGAGGATATCCACGCCCTTTTGTGTAAGTATGTCAATGTTCGTGCGATGGAAGTTTGACAGAAACTGAAAAATTCATCGAACGATTCGCGCATCAGCAAGCAAAAAAACTCTTAATTGGAGAACTAGCAACCAGGTGACAGCATACATCAACAGTAAGATCCAAAACAGCAAGCATAGTCCGTTTAATTGTAAGAAAATCCAGGCTAAACTAACAGGCGAGCAAGTTTGCACAGAGCCCATCACAATAACAATTGTGTTACTTTCAAGAATTCAGGTTGTTGGCATTTCGCCTACTTTGAAAAGTTCTTATTTGTGCAATATTATGGCGGCAGATCAGACATGAATTTGTTTATTGGTGTACTTACCTTTCAATCTCGTTCAAAGCATCTTTAAAGCATCAATAGATTGTAAAACGTTTTCTCACGACTTGTGCAATAGAGTTTACAAACCTCTCTTGAAACTGTGTCTATGTACGTCCCAGTGTATTCAGACAAGTCGTGTAGTACAGCCCCATATGGGCTAATTGAACCAGCAACAGTAATTTCCAGATCGCCGCCATATTCTTTTATTGCTTGTCTGGCGAGATCCACGCTAGATCCAATGACTTCTTTCGCTTTCTAACAAGTGACATAATAAATTAACGATTTATAGGCGTTGCAACAATTCTTCACACAGTCGACCAATAAAAAGATAGTCCGGTTCTTCTGCAGAAATAAGCTCTTGAGATTTTCGTGACAATCACCAGCGCTTGCATTACACTGCAATTTGTAACCCGAGCGCAGTTTTTGCCCTGTTGCCTCTTGAGCCCGTTGAACACATCACGTTATTACTTGGTTTGAGTAAAGATCTACAGCATTCGTGAAATTTTTCAGCTAGCATGCGCGAGAGTTATTTTTAACTGGAGCAAGAATTTGTTCAAAACCACCACACAGGTATAAAATAGTAAAATCTGTAAAGAGCAAGAATTTGGATGTTTTCTCTAAACTAATGAAGCTAAGCGCCACTTGGTCATCTGGCTCCATTTTACACTAAAAATCAAGTCGTACTCTGACGAAATTTGAGTAATTACCGCAATAACGTGTCATCACGCATCATGACAATAGTTTCAGCTAGACAAGGCCGAGGCTATGATTTGCCATTATGCAACAAAATCACAGCGCTTCTTCGTTGGCAAAAGATGCAGGCGCAGAGTGGCATTAGTTAGATTTTATCTTTCCTTTATAAGCCGCGTTCGGTTTTCTTTTAACAGGAATGCTAGAAGCAACTGAGAAGAAGCCAGACGTTTTGAGTGTAAAGACGTATGCTGGATTGCTGGCGTCTACAATCTGCGCGTTGGAGAATTAACACTGCAGACCCAATCTGCTGATAAGCGGATCCGAATGGATTTCAAGTGGACTCATTTGCATTTTTTCTTCTCTGAAAGGACTACCACCCAAGTTAAGAACTCACTCATCCAGGCCAAAGAAAATACCTACTCTTCGAAGACCCCGACGGTGGGATAAGTTGTCCTAATTGAAAGCTTAGGAACTCGCCATCACAATTCTGTTGGTCACGTTGGTCACGCAAGCAAAGATGGTTTCGTGCCATTTTACAGCAGTGTACTTCAAATATGGGTTACCGCAATGCATAAATATTTTCCAACGAATCTGATCACTATAAAATCTCACCAAGCCATTCCATGCAGAAGATTGTTAATCACCTCGCTGTTTTTAATATTGTAACGTATGGCACTACGGTCTCTCAAAAATCGATTTGCTATTACCAGAAACTCAGGCAATAAAAGTAACCATACGGCATTGGAAAGCTAGAACAGGTTTTCAAACTTATTGTTGACGAGATAAAATACTTGAATCTGCGCCAAAGGTATGACATAATTAAACATTTTAAACAGTACCTTGAAATTTTTTGATAAACGGTGTCAACTCACCTGCTCAGTTACGTCAAGATGTTCCACAAAACCCTGGACAGACGCTTGATACGAAGCAGTTGTGATCACGTTACTTCCAGCATTTAAAAATCTGTTGACGATTCAAAATTCACACGAAGAAAACATAAGTCGCTTTAATAAAAGCAAGGAGATCACATGATTAAGGTTTCTATTTAACTGAAGAGTTTTACAGCACATAAATCAAAGAGACTTGTTTGCTGCTTTCGTGGCAAAAAATCCAGAAATCTCGCAATGTCATGGCCAAATATTGACTTATTACCAAATGCGAAATCGACTTAATCACACGATCACTCAATTAAAATGTAACGTGACGAAAGTCACTGCATTGTGGAGTAGTGGAATTTCATCTACTGTACATATACAAAGGGAAAATCTTGAAGAGTAAATTAACTAGTTTGTATATAAATGTGTGATATAACTTGGTGGAAGAAATGCCATCTTAAAATAACGCGTCCACGCATTTTTCGGTTGGATCTGTTTTTTTTCAATCAGTTTTTGGTCATAGACCGAATTTTGTTTGAAATGACCTATAAAAATTAAGTCAATTCGGTCAGAATTAATGAAAATATAGGCTAATAAACACTGTACGGCGAGTTTTAATACAACTGTGAGACATGACCGATATGTCTCAGTGACCAAAATATCTCAGCAAAAAATGACCGAAATGTTCCAGCGAAAAAAAAACATGCTTGGATAATACGTAGTTCTGAAGGAAGACGATTTTCACAATGGATAAAACCAGCTAAACTCCATGCTTCATTAATAAGAACACGAAATTCGATACGGTTCCGTCTAAATCTAAAGGTTACGCAGAAGAACCTTGAGACTAATGTTTTATCTTCTCACCCACACACAACGAAGTACAACTCACGCAAACACGGCGCTAACGAGGAACACACATATATGGAACACGAGCATAGATACGTGACGCTAAAAAAAGAACACACGCATAGATGGCCCTTGCACGGTACCTTCGACACTTAGCATTGCTGTATGCTGCTGTGGTAAAGTAAGAGTAGATCAGTTCATAACAAGTATGGGGGAGGCTGCACAGAACCAGGGTTCATTTGGGCTGCAGTAGTACCCACTACCCAGTGAGAAGCTACTTATAGTAAGTAAAAGTCTGTTGCCGATACTCTGGGTGCACGGTTTCATATGCGTTACGCGTTTATGCGATAAACGTAAACAAAATGCGATGTACGAAGACGATTTTCATTGTGGATAGCGTTATGAAAATTATTCTACATTCTAAACATATGTATTACACAATGCGATACGGGCTCACTGTTGAATTACTTGTTTTCAGTAGATATGCTGGCTGCTGCTGCAATACAAACTTTGTTCTTTTTACCCACTAGCACCTTTGTTTTTATTTAAAAAAAACTAAAGAAAAATAAGCCTGGGGCGACTGTTCCAGACTAGCTGCAATTAGTCAGTTAGGTGAGCATATAACGTGTGACGATTAGTTAGAAAAACGTGTAGATCTGTAATCGCATAATGCTTTGACTTGATTACACTGTTGGTAAGCCATCAGTATTAGATAACGCTACAAGGGATGCAGGAGCAACGGAAAGATAAAGGGGTTGCAAAGTAAAAAGAGTAAGGGAAATGTGAAATGACTCAAACGAATATTTATAAAACAAGCACTGCGCAATATTAGATAACATATTTGTTTCATTTTGGCTGTGCTAATAGTTTGTACCATGTCTTCCCTGAAAAGGTAATGAAAGCAGTGACCACTGCTTTTGACCAACTGGTATTTTGCATGCATAATTATGTTAAGAAACCTGAATATCTTTTGCTGAACTGTTTTACACTATATATTTTTAGCCCTTACTTTCCCAGAAATGTCAAAAAAATATTTTTCTGAATCAATAAACAGCACATATCAAAATTTGTAAATTCAGGAGCAGAGTTTCTCTTGCAACCTCAAGATAATGTTTATGCATTCAGTTGTAAGTCATTGTGAAAATCAAAGACATATATAAATTTTCCGTAAGAAACACTTTAATAGTAGGAATATAGTATTTCTATTCAATACAATTATTGAAATATTTTTTAAAAATATCGTGAATAACAAATGCAATGATTGGGAGAACTAACGTGAAAAGTCAAGAAAGCTGCATGATTCACCACAACTCACCTATCTGCAGCCCTTAAAACAATAATTTTAAACATTCAACTCAAGTTTTATGTGTTCAACTGTAGCACCTTCGGACTGCCAGCTATATTATTTTTTACCATTTCTGTGGTCAACAGTTTCAATAACTACTTCAAATTTTCCTGATATTTTATATCGTTTTCAGTAACACCACTAAAACACCAAATAACTCAAAAAAGAGAGTTTGACATACCGCAGATGAGTTTCCACAATCGCTCTAGGGTTTTCAAAGCAAAGCCTAGCAGACCACAGTGGATCACTCTGGAAAAACAAAACAGATGCAGACATCAATGCACTTGTGACGGAGAACACGTCACATGATAAATAACTATCAGGTAGAGCTATAACCCTAGATCAGTGTTTGCTTATCAGGGTTGCAAGACTGATATCTTGGGCATGCAAAATTTGCTCAAAAAAATTCAATTTTCAGAGGGTGGTGATTGCTCAGCTGTAGAGTGTTCATCTCTCAATCAAACATCTGGGTGATTGGTCCCCAACCACTGAATTAATTGCGCCATGGGCAAGATCTTTCACCTTAATTGCCTCGAAAAAAATCTAATTTAGGCTTCATCCCACTACCAACTGCTGCCAACCCCTTATTCAGAAGCATGCAGGAGTAATGTATTGTTTTCAATGTAACATAACATTCAACATAGAGATCACAAAGCTTTGAAAGAAGATTAAATGCAGCATTTTGAAAGTTAATTGATAAAGTTACAGATGCACAATACACAAAAAATAATTATGTGCATAAATATTTCACAATGTCTGTTACATTCAACTTTTTTTCATCCAATCCTCCATTAATCCAAAGATCTGAACCAAGTCCACCAGACAAGATATTGACAGTTCTTTGGGTCAAAGGCATTACAATACTTCAAAAACCCACCAAGATGAAGCTTAATATACCTTACACTTTAAAAAAGGCAATTGAAACATGTGAGAATCACACTATTGCATATAGGTATGGCCATGGTGAAGTTTACCAGAAATCATCAGCAAGATAACAATTAATTCGCCTCACTGGTGTAATGAGCCACACGCCACAAATCTTTTGTAATCTACATTGTTTGTAAATATTCATTAATATACAAATGATGCACCATTCTCTATCTGCTTTCTTGATCTAAATTTTTGTTCTGCTAATCTGTGTAGTGACAAGGTATGATTGAGCTTTCAATTCACACACCAAGAATACTTTGCATTGCTGTAAGATGCTAAAAACAAACCTACAGGGAAGTAAAAAACACACTTATCCTCTTTATTGGTGGAACAGACCCAAAATCTCTGCACGAATCTTCTGCACTATCCACAACTAACGCCACTACATAAATTCACTGCAAAATTCTAAACATATAGCACACAACAAGCACAGATATCGCTAGTATTCACCTCTTCTCTAAAGCTCATAGCTGTGTGGCATGTTCACATTTGACATTTTCTCTTGAAAAACTTGCAATATAATAAAAAAACATTCTCCTAGTATTTCCACAAAAGATACATACATAAGAATATTTTAAAGATCACAAACCTTGTGTCTGGCCTGTGCATCCCATAAAAGAGTATATATTGCTCAATCTTCACACAGTCTCTGCCTCAAACGTTTGCTCTGCAATCCATTGTATAGCTTCAAATTTTATAAAAAGTGTTTAAGTCCTCTTCTATGCAGTTGTACCTACTTTTTGGCAGCATTTGTCCCCATCCATGCAAAAAAGAGCCCTGGCTTTTGACCAGGTCTAAAATTTTAGGTTTCTTTTGACGATAAAAGTAATTTGGAATTGTTTTCCTAATTCATAATATGCAAGTGCAGCTCTACTGTCTGGATATTTGTTGCAAAATGTCAACTATGGTACCAAATATAAAAAATTTTAAATGAACGGGTTTCAATACAACCAGGTTGTCAACTTTGACAGGCTGTTTTATGACACGGCAGTGACATCATTACCAAATTTGGTCTGTGACCTTCTCTCACTGACATCAAAGAAGATTAGATAAAAGGGAGAAATTGTATACTAGACTCTTATAAGTTCTCTTTAGTTAATTATAAACATGCTTTTCTTTTTAGTTATTATTATATATTCTCTCTTTAATCCTTGTTTTCTTATTTTTGCATTTTACATATGAACAGCTTAACACAGATTTTATTGTTTTTTTTGAAAAGGCATCTGCTGCACCTTAAGCTTGTCTTTAATTTTTGTACAGTATTTGCTTTTCCCATGACAGAATAAATGAAGCAAAATTGTTAGCACCTTTTTGCAAAAAGTTACACATGGTTGTTATTAAATAGTATGACATGAAGAACACAAAGAAGAGGACTAGGTTTAGTCTATAGTTATAATTCAAATGGTTTCTACTGAAGTCAGACTGTTTTTTCAATTTAAAATGAACTGTATTCCATTGAAAATGAACTTAGACAGGACATGTCTGAAAGATATATTGTCTTTCATTGAACTAATCGTTGTGCTACCCTTTAAGGACCGCAAAGCCACTTTAGTGGTTTTGAGTTTGTCAAGTCATAATTTTCCAACCAATAGGGCTAGAGAGTTGTACAGGCCCTCTAACGAAGCAGAAAGCCTCCTAGGTTTGGTTTGAAAAAATCTGGGTACTTTTGGATTTGAACTTTTTTTGGGGTGATGTCATGAGTGAGTGGGGTTCAAGGGATTTTTAATGATGTCATCGTGGGCCTGAAAAAAAACGTAAGGGGTAATTTCTTTGTTTTTTCTTTCAAAATAAGATAGATGAACATCTGCCAAATTTAGAGCCCTTGATTAGCTTTCTAGCGTTAGTGGTTAGCATGTTATTGCCAAAAAAACACAAAGTAATTAGGGGATTAATTAATTAATTATATTGTTTTCTGACGATAACTTTAACCACTAATGCTAGAAGGCCAATCAAAGGCTCCAAAGATGCAGTTTTTGCTTAGTTTATATTGAAAGAAAAAAACATAGAAATTACTCATTATATTTTTTCTCAGGCCCCAATGATATTATTCAAAGATCCATTGACCCCCACCCATGCGTGACATCACCCCACAAGTTCAAAACTGAAAGTTCCTGGATTTTTTAAATCAAACCTAGTAGACTTCCTACTTATTTAAAAGGTTTGAACAGCTCTCTAGCTTTAAATATCGGCTGGAAAGTTATGACTGGACAAAGTCAAAGCCACTAAGTGGTTTTGCAGTCCTTGAAAATTACATCTAAAAAACAATAAATCTAGCGATGAAAAAACAAATTGAATTAGCCATGATTAAAAATATTGTCATTGTTGTTCGAGCTGATGCAATTTAACTACAGACCATGACGTTGGTATGCTTTGCATGTCTTGCTAATAAGATAACTGCAAACACAGATATCAGCAACCTACTGCAAGCATAGATATCAGCAATCATCTGTTTAAGCATCTAAGAATAACATGTGATACTTTTTTTTTAATAAATCAAAGAGGCTAAGCAAAAAAACTACAAACTAAAAATATGATTTTCAAACTTTTGATGTGACTGTCATGCAATATGATAAATTCGAATTTACTAGCTGCCATCTGCCACTAAAGCACACCAGGGTTACCAGGTCCACATGCACCAATATGCTAAATCCCTTATCAAAAAATGCTAAATAGCTTAAACATATTCCAACCAAACCGAAACAGGCCAATGGCTGTCGGTTTTGAATTGCTTGGATGATCAGTGCCAAAAATGCAATGTTGCTATGGTACTGTTGTGATCGGAAATCCCGAGCGGCATATGCGCAAAGCTTCGCACTGTGGCAGCAAGCAACAATACAGTTCACATGCCATGATCACTCTATTGTTGCTTGTTCGCGCCACATATATGTATGGTGTTGTTCTTCACGCATATCCCGTTCATGGTGAATCACACAATCAATGCAACATCACCGGAGAGTTTGCAACAGTACTAAGTCTAGGGGTCTATGAGAAAAAACTTTTTTTTAAGCCTCGGGGTATATGGGAAAAACTTTTTTAGCCTAGGGAACTTTTTTCTTTTACTTTCAAGTTAGTAAAATCAAATTTTACCACAGTTGCCCACCTAGAAAAAATTCTTTTGGCCACCCACTGAAAAAATCCACTGTTTCCCCTTCGGAAAAAATATATTTGACGGCCACGATTCATGGCTAGTTACTAGTAAGGGATAATGTCATATAAGAACCAAAAAGTGCAAATCGTTTGGGCCATGGTTTGTGAGATGATTTTAATATTTGCTTTTCAAATTGCAATTGCTAATTAGAAAATAATTCGTTAACAATCAATGCACTTTACATATCACGCAATCAAATGCAATTCATATCGTATGATTTAATGCCATGATACAGCACAATATCAATCACTACTGAAATTCTAAAAGCTCTTTCAAACTTTTGGTTGGGCCCTGGACAGGCCTCAGGGTTGCTTCTGGATCCGGCTCGTGGTTGAACATGAATCTTTGACTCAGGCTTTTGCGTAAAATTCAAAATCCAGAATAAGTCTACTATGGCACATCTGCTCTGTGATAATCTCTGATGTCCCCCGACATAGTCTGTTTGCTCTACTCAGCTGTCAACACAACACAGTGGATCATAGGTAATAAGCTTTACTTATTNGCCATTGTTTAATTGTCATAGCTATTTTTTTCAGTTGCTTTATTGTGTGGAAACACTTAACTATTCTACATAGTACAGATCTGTTTCCAACATAAGAATGATGAATCTAATGCTTTTTAGCAGTTTTGTTGTGAAATGCTTCCGTTTCATGCTTTTAATCACTTCAAATGTTTGGGCTGCACTGGATGAAAACATTAAGCTCTAAGTGCAGCATAGTGTTTAAGCAAGGCCTCCTAGAAAACAAGGCCGTGCAAGGTTTGATTGAGGTCAGAAAAGGTAGTCATGACATTTGCGAAACCGAGTGTCCACTGGTGTAGAAACTTGCAATCCAATGTTATCACAAACGCTTTTTGGTACCATTTGTATGAGCACTGCAGTGTTAGTAGCAGTTAGCTTCTAGTTAAGAATGTTACAAAAGTACACCCTTGACATAGCAAAACTTTACCTTTAATGAAAGTAAGTTATAACGAAAGTTAAAGGTCATGTGCTAAAGTTGCGGTTAGTTCGCTGCAATCTCAGATAGCATCATGCTTATGCACAGCCATTTCACGATGAACGTTGTGATCAAATCGCTGAAAAGTTTGTTTGAACCATTAAGTGTGTCATCGATGTCAAGGAATTTGTGCAAAGTATTGCCATGCCCGTGTACTAGAGATGGCACGGGCTGCTAACAGTCCAGTCTTCAGGCCGTCCGCTAAAGGTTTTGAAACAGTCCGCTAACAACTTCCTTAGCGGTGACATCATTCCGGGCCACTGCGGTCTGCTCGCCAACAAGGCGAAATTTTTGTTTTTTGCAAAGTTTTAAAATCTAACAACGAAATTGTTTGCTGCCATTCCTTCTCTTTCACCGTTCTGCTCATATTCCGTTTCACTTGTTTCCATGCAAATCAGTGAACCATGTTAAGAATCAATCAAAGCAACAAACACTTTCATTTATA
>JGI24021J15306_10005638_pt1 | contig 14890 bp, 7 predicted proteins | sample Ectturendosymbi1_FD_15306 | JGI IMG/M metagenome (IMG submission 15306)
GCATAACTTTTACAAACGATGACGTCATGAATTACGTCATAGGGCCCTCCACTAAAAATTGCCCCGGGCCCCCCTACCCTTTAATCCGGCTCTGCCTACTAGTCTATGGGTTATCTACCAACTAGCTGTAAGGCATATCTTCAGAAACTGTTAAGTGATTGTTGCAATTTTTGCAGCAAACTTGCTGAGCGCCGAGCGTGTGATTATACCCATGGGTCACGATAAGTCAGCTGTACGTTGCGGTCCCATCCGTAACTTTCTGCCACAGTGACTTTCTTGTAAGTGATTCCTTAGCATTATTGCGCCTGAGTTATTTGGCTGCGAATGAAACGAAAAGTTTAGATGGTATGCACAGGGTTATTGCTTGTTATTTGTAAGTGAATACAGAAAAATTAATTTCAGATTCTAGCTGATTGGTGCCATGCTTTAACTGTATATGTAGGATTAACTCTATATTTTATGGTCCAAATATTGCGTGTTTGTTTCATTTCATGTTGTTTACGTTATATAACCATGATGTATGGGCATGGGAAGGATCTTTTTCAAGGGGGGCAACAGCGGTGAAACTTAATGTGACTAACTCGAAACTAAGAGAAAACATTTTTCTAGTTAGTAAAAGTTAATAAGAAAATATCAAATTTCAAAATCCGGGGGAAAGCTCTCCCTGCACCCAATTCCGACACCCATGCCGTGAGAGGTGGTATAGTTATAAGTGAAGCGAACGTCTTAGTCCGCAATGATGTTCACGCAACGTATTATGATAGTGAAGTTTGTGCTTTGCCAATCAGGTTGTGACCATGGAAAGTAGCGAGCTTGCGGCGATTAGAGATAGGTTTTATAAGACTAGGAAGTCGCCTGCTGTGTGGACTGAATCGGCCGTGCTCGCTTTGCTTCGTATTATTGAAGAGAAGGGAGTCCTTCCTCGCATTCAAGGGAGATCTCAGAGGAACAGCGCCATTTTCCGAAGCGTGAGGAAAAGCATGGCTGAACTAGGATTTGTGGAGTATAGAAGGTTCCTACATTTGTGCGTCTTTGAGTCACAGCCCATGTTTTCCATATCGTAAACCTGCCAATCTTTGACAAAATAACACCATACTACGCCAATAGATGACCAGTTAATTTTGAAAATTGCCTGCGTAAATTATTGTAGATTTACCAAAAACTATCATCTACCCCTTAGCTCTTTCAACAGATCATTCTTTGCGTTAGTCTTGAAAAAAGTTTTAATGAGCTACTAAAAGAGAACAAAAACAAAACATGCGGCTTATTTAAGTCGATTGCTTTTGGTTAGCAAGCGTTCAATTTTTTTTGCTTATGTTCATTTTTTGTGACTGCTGTATTCACAATACGTTTCGTAACGCACAGTGAATCCAATTCATGAAAAAATTCATTTATTTCTCGGATACTTGTTTTGGTGCGACAGCAGAAGGTCGCCCTGCAAAATATCCTCATTAAAACCACTTACATGGAAAACCCATCGTAGTTCAAAGCAGAAACTGAATTTTATGGTAAGTCAAAACGCTGGAAGTTAAATTGATGACTTCTGCACAGCTGCATGGTTAAACATCGAATTTCGTATCACCCTGAACGCCGGGCCTACGAGAGGGGGTACAAGAGGTTAATTGTACCCGGGTCCCGTAAGTAATGGGACCAAGGAGTATAAAAGCACGCAAGCTAAGTTTGTCTGTAACCAAGCCCAAAATTTCTAATGTAAGCCAGTTTCCAGTATAGCAATTAATATATTTCTAAATCTTAGCATGGTAACTGTTATATCTATATTTTTATTACTATGCAAACAAGCTATACAAGTTTTCACAAAGGCCCCAGAAGCTAGGGGGCCCGGAATCGGTCTTGGTGCACCTTGGTAAAATTTATCTCAAAGGCCCTGCCTGTACGATGCACATTGACTTTTTCATTTATTTGCTTACGGCCGGGTAGTTGCCCAGTGACGTCTTAGTCCTACCTTGCCCAAGTCACTGCCATTTCACTCCTTCAGCCATAAACTTGTTAAAGTTAGAAGTTCCTGAATCTTAAATTTATCGGTGCAGAAATAATTTATGACAGCACCTTTAACGCAAAACTCAAGCGGTGATTTTTTGAAAACGTCCCCAATTTTCTTTCATAACGCTAGAACTACGATACACTTCCAAAAATATTCAGCTATGATATATCCGCGCAAAAACGAACAGTTATGAACAAGAATTTTAAAATGTGCACTTAAGCGTTTTAACAAGCAACTTCCAGATGTTTTAAGACTGGCAAGGTTTTAAAATGAGAGGATTGTTAGCTTCATATTTTTGTGCGTTCAATCACAAAAAAGAGAATGCATAAAGCCATAAAATGACGTGTTAATGATGGAACAGGTCATTTTTGAAAAAACTCGGAATTGGCGGAAGCTACCTTCAACATTCATAAATATCCCAGAGCTCTTAAAGCAAAAAGGTACGCAAATGTGACAAAACATTTACTGACAGGAAAACCTAAAACCGTTTCTTTGCTCATTGTCAAAAAACTGAATATAAAACAATCTTTTCAGTGAACAGCTGAGAGATAAATGGAAGAATTTGAAGAGAAATTACTACAGAATTAGTCGGGAGTTGAGCGAGTGCAGTATATCAGCGAGGTCATTGGACTGGGTCTTCTACGAACCTATGCACAAACTGCTTAATTCAATTCCCATTGATGACAAGCATTTTACTGACACGGTAAACTGGCGATAGCCGAATTCCTTCGTTCCCCTATGCTAATTTAAAGTGAGCTTCTTTTGCCACTTAAATTTAACTGTGAAACAAGGTGTTTGCACAACATGAACGCGACTGACTAGAAAAGCTTGTGTTTAACTTTTTATCGCTCGTAATGCGCAGGTCCTGCAAGTGCAAACCAGGGCCGTCGCCAGCGGGGGCCAGTGGTGCCCGCCCCCCCCATTTGAAATCTGTGACCCCTTATTTCACGTTTGGCCCCTGGTTGCTGCATACATCCAATACAGTATTTAAAATGTGGCCCCCCCTTTTGGTTTTTGGCCCCTCCTGCTTCTAAATCGTGGCGACGGGCCTAGTGCAAACAAAATTCTGTATTTTGGTTTCTTTCTGCGTCAATCATGATATACTCTTCTTCCTTCAAATTAAAAGCATTCGTGTGTGGTACTAACAGTGGTGCACGTTTTTTAAGTACAGTGTTACAATGAAACAACTACGAACTGTTTTCGCTTAATGTATGTTGTGATCAGAGAAAGATTGTGATCAGACCTTTTCGAAGTTGGCTAACGTTGTATATTTTGTATAGGACGTGGAAGGTGCCCTGAAGCATCGTATACTGGATAGACATTTGCCAGCCACCAAAACAGTGACCCACTATCCGCATTTAGATGCTGGTTGCCGGATTGCTGTTCGGGTCTTGGACAGCCCTCATGTTTTTCAGCCACATAATCCTGCTGAACAAACTATTAGTGATGATGGTTCGTCGCGCACAGACGCTGGTGATCTTCAGATATCAATATCGAATCCACATCATCCCCACTCCGCCGCTGATGTGGACACACGCCAGACGACTTCAGACAACATTCCAAGACCCCCATCTGTTGATGGGTCATTGGGCCCACCGCCACTAGATGACGACGAAGAGTCGGAAGAGACATCTCTTGTGAATTTCGATGATCCTACTCGAAGCAGCGACAGTACGAAAATAGCTTTTTATTATTACATGATTAATACATGGTTACAAAAACTTGTATATTGCAGCAGTCGTCATTGCTTTTTCAAACCCATGACTTGATAGGGCTGCCATACGTTCTTTTGGAGAATATGTCCATTCTACTCATGACAAATAAAATGTCCTCAGAGAACGCTAAAAAAGCCAAAATGTCCATTTTTGACCTTAATAAGTTTTCTTTCATACAATCTACACCTTTTCAACGTGACTTTGAGTGATTTTTTCGGGACCGGCTGTATTCACGAAACTATGGTTGTGTGCTGATTTATAGCACCTTGTTGTACGGTCATTGTAGGCGTGCAGACGTGTTTTTGATTGTTACTTTGTGAACAGCTGCTGTGCGTTTACGCTTTATTGTGTCAAATATGTCATTTAAGCCTTGTTCCTTCGGCGCGTCAGGCCCATGCTAATTTACGCCTTCAGTAAAACCAAGCGCAGCCCATTTGCAGCTTGTCTGTATTTAACTGTTACTACGCATCTAGACTTCGAGGGACTCTAGGCTAGACAAAGGTGCTGTCATTTAGACCTGGTAAACTAAACCTAGATTTCATGCTTCAGGCAACAATTTTTGAAACAGCATTTCGGTGCTGGCGAAATAGGAGCGGAACGTTCTGTTACGCGCTTAGCAGACTTAAGTAAATTTCACATATTTGTAAGTAATTCCACCATTGCTCTTTTTGTTCTCATGTAAAGCAACAACCGTGTAACATCCGAGAACGTCCTTAAATACACCTGCAGATCTTTTGCGTCTTTCTTGTGTTTATCTATTTATAGAAATGCTCTCGCAAGGTATAACCCAACAAATTTTTGAAATTTCGCTTTTATCCCGTTGAATGGTTTAAGGTTTACAGAGTTTTTTAGCAAGACAAGCTTGTATAATTATGTTGTGCTGCATACGCTAATGGCTGCAAGGTAAGGATAAGATTCGAGCCGATATGCTGACTTGTAGAGCATGTCCCGCGAGGCGTGAACGCAGACAGCTTGAGTAACCTTTGTATGCATTTGGGTCGAAGGGTTGGACTATGTTTATTCATGGATCTCACTTCCAGAAACCTTTACAAAAGTTTCTTTTAAAAAAGTGTCTTACGTCTGTAAAGAAAGCTTAATTAGCATCAGTGTAGGACCCGATGACAGAGGAAGATCTTGTGCGTTGTCATAACCCAGCCCTGACTTACCGTATGCAAGAGAAACAATCTTGTGTCTAATAAAATCCTTTGGTCAACTCTTCTAATTTATTTTTAACTCAACAGTTGAGCAAATAATTTTATTATTGTTATCCTGTTGGCTGGTTCTGCAACAAACCCGTGTCTGATTGCTCAATTCACCAACCCGCGAATATTTAGAACGTCAAACAATTTGCTGGGTATAATCAGCAGGTTCTGCGTCATTTGACGTGGAGCTTTTACCAGTGATGCGTCACGCTCCACTGGTTTCGTGAATACAGCCGGTCCTCTTCACGCGGAACAAGTTATCAAATAAGACAGCGCAAAAATTTGTAATTTTCTTTTCAGGAAGCACTGCCAAAGACACGGGCATTCAGGAACTCATTGCGGCGTTTCGCGAAGAATCGGAGAAAGACCGTCAGCTTATGAAACAGATGTTCACCGAATTAATCGATGTTTTGAAAAGCAACAAACCAACATAACAGCAGCATCTCCCTGTTGAGTTTGTGAAAATGAGGGTCTATACGTCGGAGCAATGGCACGCTTGTCGAATTGCCAGAGCTGTTTTATATGCTATTTGCGTCGATCGCGTCTGGCACAGAAACGCATGTCAGGGCACAATCCTTTTGTTTATCCAGGGTCTGCTGCTGACACAGCCAACCTCTTTAGACCAACTTTTGCCAAATGGATTAAGCTGTGACAAGAAATGACCTCCGTCCTTTACCATGGCATCGACTTTGTGTTATGGCAACATTTCTAAACTAATGACAATTGCGCCTAATTTTTTTTCTTTCTAAAATTTTGTATCGTTTCGATATCGACTCGCAAGGATTGCTTTGCCTCCAAATTTTGTTCATGTCTATTCCTCTTGCCTCAGCAAACTGGCGAAATCAAAGGTTGTATTTCTAGACGTTTTTTTACTCTTGAGAGTCCTCTGGCTCTGGTTTTGCCAGTTTCCTCACCAAAATTATGTTTAAGAGTTTCTTCAGCACGGATTTGAACAAAAACGTCTACCACCGAAACTTTTTCATAACAAGTGATGTTTACGTGAATGGAAGAAACTGAACGGTGAACAATTAAAATAACGCCTTTTGCGGAAAAATTTTGAGTATTATTGAGTACAGTCTGTGAAATTAATGATTTATGGCAGAGAGCGAGTTCCTATATAACCGGGGTTTCAGAACCGTTACATTCAAACACAACCCGACACCGCAAAACCGGAAAATGTTCATCTTTTTGTTGTGATTATCTTCACTTTACAAATTATAGTCACTTATACCACCGAGCAGCTCCAGGCTGAACAAAGAGGGTGTGCCTTTGAAGAAGTGGTAAATATATATTCGAGTCCAATTAACCACGGCGAAGAAGGCGTATGGAGAAGAAACAGCGTATCTTCACTTTTTCAAAGGTGAAATGTCAAACTTTTTCCAACGTGAATCCGAGGTACTGGGGGAGCACATGTTTTCTTTTATGTGATATTTTCAGAAGAAAACGTGCGTTACTACCATCTCGGTTTTTGCAAAGCGTGACTTTACTCCAATCTCTAATGCAGAGTGCTCACACTTTTTCACCATGCAAGCTACTTATAAATTGAACGAGTCAAAATGATCTACCTACCACAAAAATCCAGAACAAGAAGTGTTGTAGCCTAAGCCTAGCAAATGTTGTTGAATGCAAAGCTACCTAACTCAACAATTTCATGCTCAATTTACCTGAAACTTTCAGGAATGATGTGTTGGGGTATGAAGAACATTCGTGCAGAATTTCGCGGCAAATCAACAAAAAAGTCGTGGACGTTTGAATGTACAAAAAAGTTATGGACGTTTGAATGCTAGGACGGACATGTCTGTCCGCCGGCGCCGAAGGTGGTAATGTCATGCGATCATCTCGCAGTTTGAGATTGACTGGTAGATTGCGATCGACGTACTGAGCTCTCCTGCTCTAATGTAACGGTCTCTCTTTTTTTTCTTGCACCACTACTGATCAAACTTTGTTGGCTGCCCCAGTGAATTAAAACTTCAATGAAGGATTTCTAGGTATTAAGTGGATGTCAATAGTGAATTAGTGTCGATTGCTCCATCCTGCGTTTCAGTTGTCTCCGGAGAAAATTAATGAAAATTCCAACTAACTTTTTCCGCAGTTCATAGTCACTCAGATATAAGACTTAAGGGAAGAACTACTTACACAGCCCTTCCGGTTCGAAGAACGGATTATGCTTGACGCTTGATGCAACTGGCGTGTTCAAGTGGCTCATACTTAAACTAAAATGTCAGAGCTGGTTGCAAAAGGTTGTGATGCTTTTTAGAAAGCGCGCCTTGCTTGGAAGGAATGACGTAATTAGACACGTCTCCTTACCGCCACTTTAGGAAAGGTACTTGTAAAAGTTTAATTATGTCTTTTTTCGCAGTCAAGTTTGAAATTTGCGTGTGTGTTTAACAACCGCGTTCTGTTTGCGGAGTATGCGACATCAGCGATAAGCTATTTTGGTTGCAGAAAGTGCTGCATGCTGTAGTGTTAAGAATCGACGTACGTTTATAGTTCTTGTTCATGTCAACTTGCTCTCTTAAACTACCTGTTTTCTGCCACACCTGAATAGGAATTTGTCAATTTTAAACCCGATATTACAAGTGTGTTCCGGTACGTATTTAATAATGACGGAGGAAACAATCCTCGCAAAAATTTGCTTAAAAGGTACAAACACAGTTAAAAGCTCTATGTCAGGGGCGGGGAATCTATTTACTACTACGGGCCGCATGAATTGTGCATTATCGCTGGCGGGCTGCAAAAGTCGTTAATTTTATGCTAAAAATCTACCATTATCCACCTGTGAACAAGAGGGACTTCTCTTGACTTACTGTGTAAGTACCTGCTTATCATGGCGCTTCGTTTTGACGCGATTTTGTCCTCTAACGTGCGAACGAATTTCTGATTCGGGCCATATCAAATGTTCACGCGGGCCGCAGGTTCCCCAGCCCTGCTCTAGGTTTTCTGTATGGTTTCGAGCAAGCAGCCGACCGTGCTCTGATTTCATCATTGTGGCCTTATTCAAACTTATCCATATTCAAGTAAGTACTCTTCACAATGGGGTTGAGCAAGGAATCCAGGCCCGTAACCAGCTTGGGACACCAGGGGGAGCGAAGAGTTTCCTGAGAGGGGGCAAATTTTTTAAACTATGTCCAATAGCTTTAAAATATGTCCAGCACATTTTTCCAGGAGGGGGGAAAGTTTTCTAAGGGGGAATCGCCCCCCTAGTTACGGACCTAAAGGAATCTATCGGCAAATTTTAATGTACGGTACAAACAGGGCGAGTGTTAGGTTACGTAGAATTTCAAATAACTGAAGTGTTTTTGTTACTTTTGTATAAGCAGTTGCCAGTCGGTACTTGCCTAACACCCCCACAGCAGCATATTTTCGAAAATTCTTCTCATCACCAACTTGACCCGCTGTATGTCGGGNACTGAAACTACCATTACAATAATTGCAACAAGAAGATAACATCGGTGCACTTGATCAATGCAATTGGGAAAGCGAAGTTAAACAACTGATTTGATAGTATGGGATGTCGGTCAAGTAAAAATTTAGAAAGAAACGTTTCTAACCCTTCGCTTTGTTAACTCGCAGTCTTTCCGATCAACGGTAAATGCATCGACATAGAAATGTTAAGAATGAATGGTGAACTTAAGCGACTAGAGCATTGCTCTTTGTTTTGTTCTTTTAAGTGTGGCTTTTACTTTTTTGCAACCACAGACAATTACATGGACTTAGACAAAATGCCAACTGACAGTTATCTCCAGGTAATTTCACCTGCATCACTTCCCAAAAATGTCTGCCCCAGTGCAGTTTCTGAGGAGAAATCACAACGGCAATGCCAAACCACATTGCCGCAAAATTTCTCTTCTCTCGCTCTCTCTTGCTTGTGATAATACGGTACAATTTTTGTTGCAATGGTCAAATCATGGCGATAAAAAGCATAGACGGTTTTGTTTCGCTTAAAAAGCATTCGGAACAAAACAAAGTTGGTCTTAGCTTTGTAATAATGAAGTTTGCTTAACATATGATGTTTCTAATAGCCTTGTCAATTAAGTAGAACCGCTGCAATTAGGCAAGACAAAAAGATTGCACGCACCATTTCATCAGCAGTCGTCGCGGGCACTTGCGGTGAATGCCGCCTTACCTCGACTGAACATGATGAATCATCGGCTCACTGCCTAAAACTTCTGCGGTAAAAACGAAAAGGCTATCTGCAGAATAACTGCTTCAACAGCGTGTAAGCAACTGCTAAGCCTGAGTGTGATTTTTCATATGTTGTTCGTATACAGCTTGGAGTAGTCCAATGATGACATCAAAACGATCGATATTCCAAACCGGATCGCAAACGTGGTGATGCTGTGCTAAAGAAATTACATTTAACGTGCGCTAAAAAAGAGAAGGCTTGCAAATCAAAAAATCGAGTAATAACCAACACAGAAAGCAATGACTTGAATGAAATCATATTGTAAAATCATTGGTTTTTGCATTTTGCTTCGTATATGGCTTTGTGACAGTTTCCAATTTTTAGTCTGTTCCAAACTACTTTAAAGTTTTGAATTTTAATCCAGTTAAACGATGGCCCAAAACGTACACTCTGCATTTCAATTTTGTCCTTTTAGCTTTGCTTCTCGTCATGATAGAGTGCGAAATCACTTTCACAATCCTGATTAGCTTTTAGTTGAGTTCGTAACAGAAAACTCAGGATAAAGCTCAGCTAATGGCTAAGCGATGGTCACTGATTTAAACCAACGAGATGAAACGGTTCAGCACCACTGCTTTCCGTGCTGAACTCAGTATGATGCGGCTCTGGCTGTAAACTAAATTTTATTTTTAGAAAAAGAGGATCTCCAAATACCTTAAAGACTGAGGCCCTATGCATGACTTCACTCATGATCTGAATCCAGTTACGAAAAGACCCAAGTATGCAAGTGTTTCGAGGGCAGCGACATTTGTCATTTATACATGAAGAAAATATAATAACATAAAATTTTCTTCGGCTCGGTGATCAATACGCAGTAACTACATTACTAACATGCCATTTCGTTAACAGGCCAACTGGTTGATTATTTGATTTACATTCACGGGCAGTTGTACCGTGGTCATGCATTGAGGGGCTATGTTATTAAATGTCTGGGCGCTGAATACTCTCAAGTCTCCCTATGATTTCACTCATTGTAACCACACGCAACATTTAAAATACTGCACCAACAGACGTCGAACAAATATCGCCAATGCTGAATGGCACGTTTGGCAGCGCAGGGCTTGTTGTANGGACTGAGGGCGCGGCAAAGCGTCCCCTGCTGCGTTGGCAATTCATGGGCGAAGCCATCCTCAGCTAATGCCTGATAGCAGCTAATGCTTGGATATTTCAGCGGAATCACTCTAAGTCAAACCTCGTGGGCAACATCTGAAGACATTCGTCTTCAGGACGTTGGCAACCGTTCGTTGGATTTCGCTGTAAATAGGGAGAACGACCTAAATGTCAAGTTAACGAGCTGCGTGCGATGCGGTTGCTGTTGGTATTGCAAATATGCTGTTGGCCCGCAGGCCAATCGATGCAGTCCAGCATGTCATAAATCACTGAAATCCGATCACAAAACATGGTTTGCTTGCTCTATTGGCGTCCCTTCTATAAAACAAGCGACACGAGCGTTAGACTGTTCGGTGTCAATAAACGCCCGCGAGTGCTATCATTCAGCAAGCGACGGTAAATATTTGACAGGACTCCACAATACAGACTTATTCGTTTCAGCTTCTTTGCTTTCTGGTGTTTTACTCGCGATAACAGGTATCAAGTGGCAATAGGAAAAAACTTGTTGCCTCTCTACATGTTAAAGAGCGAATGATTAACTGAGCGCTGATGTTCAGGGCCGCATCGGTTTACAAAAGGGAAGGTAAGCACGCTGTCACCACAGCCCTGCCACCTGTTTTTGGCAAAGCCTGTTGACAACGGAACGTGTTTCTCCCTCCGAATTGGCCGCAGGTTTCTCCCTCCGAATTCCAAAGTTCAAATGCCTACGAACTAGTCCGTTTAGCCTTCGCAAACGTCACGTTCAACGAGAAAAAATCAATAAAATAGGTCATGGGTAAACACTTCGTGAAATAAATGTGAACATGACTCCTTTGGAAGGTTCTGAACGATTCTGAAGCTGTGCATTGACTAATGCCCACAAACGGGAGCGGATAGCCAGAATTTCATTTAACAGCACTTCGAATAGGTTGCTGTAAATTTTTCAACAACCACTGCGTTCCGATGACGCAACGTTTATGAGCTTCGTGGCAGCACCAATCATCTGCAAGGTCAATGCAGGTCAGCTCGAAGCAAAGCCTAATTTAATTGTTCTGAAGCGTCGCAATATAAGGAGGTAAAGAATTTACGACGCATCGAGCGAAGGCTGATTTGGCGATTTACAGACAGCAATTTATACTCAGCAACTGAAATCGATCTGACCGCATCCTGTCAAAAATCGATAAGGGCTTTTAGCGCGCCGGTGTCAAACGTTACGGCCGATTGGCAAGAAATGTATGTTTTTGCCTTGATGAAAGGGATCCGCCTTGAAGTAAGCATCACTGTCAGTAAGTCGTTGTCCACTTACCAAAGCTGACAAGTCATGCAGATAAAAACAACGCAACGCGGTTGATGGCTAAGGTAAGATTTGATGCTCATACTAACCTCCGTTTCAGAAGANACTATCCAAACACCTTCTCTTCTTATCTTCGAGTAGGAGCCCAGTTATACTTCAAAAACAACCGTTTAGTGCTAATTTCTCAATNTTTTTTATTTACATGTCCCAAAAAATAGCACCGAAGCCGTCCCTTTGGGCGAGGCGGAACTTACAAACTGCTGCGNAAATTTNGCAGCTTCTGAATGGCCAACTATATGCTGNAATGTCTTTCTTTGCAGCAAATTCTGGGCTTTTATATAAACTTCCTGTTTATTGTAAGCTGCGTTAGCGCTTATGGCAAATGAACGCAAACAACAACATATTTACACACGTAGACAAAAACAACGATGGAAATAGCACAAGCATTAATACTGGACAACAACGTGAACAAAATAAACGAGAAAAAAACAATCATGAACGGTGGGTGGCACATAACTGGGTATCGGGCCAGAAATCGGCCGTTTGGCGCACATGTTACTGGATCACTACAATGAGCAAATAAATTCGTTAAGGGTATATGACTTCTGTTGGAACGACACAATTGGAAGACGCCGCTTTATGCGTTCGCTGTTGATAGCCCAGGCCACCTCTGGATTCCAAAAAAAAAACAATTCGTTATAAGGCTTAAAAATCGATACAAATGCGTAAAGTGTTGGCATGCACACGACAGGCGATAATCCAGCAACTGGTGATGAAACAAAATAAATTTTGCACAACATGCGAATGGAAGCGAAGCCAGAGTCTCAAGTACACTTTGAAATGTGACTCATGGAAGCTACAGCCTTTCACAAAATTTAAAAAAAGAGGGGACAAAAGCGTTTGTAATCCTTTCGTTGCTGCTACAAAAAAAAGATTTGCTGCAATGGTATCATGCGTTGCCCGGTTGAGCTTACAATGGTAGCTTCGGTATTTTGACTCAGTGCGCGCGAGACGTTGGAATGAGGTCAAGACCGAACAGCATCGACGCGGGCGAGGTTGTCGCGTCACAACACGCAGAATGACGACAATACAAAGCATGGATTACTCCCCCTCCTCAAAAAGATATTGTCATTTGTTGCAGGACAGGTTGCTTGGCATTAAAAATGCGATAACGCGAAAATTGCGTTTCAAGCACAAAAAATATATGAGAGTTAAGCAGCGCTCCTGACATTCTTGCTGTGTTAAGTGCCGCTTTCAACTGCTATAGATCAAGATATCGACGGTCTCAAGTGAACTAAAAGTGTTATGACGTCTCAGTTAAGCCTGTGGGTTATTAGATTACCCGCTAGTCCAGTGTATCAACCGCGCCTCTTTGCGCCATCTAATCACGAGCGAACGATGTGAAGGGTTCGTTTCAGAAAAGCTGAAGGTTGCGGAACGTTTAAGAAATTGCGCCACCCGGATTTCACTGAGTATTCGTAGCGCGCGATCGCACGATATGTGCGGACTATAGAGTTTAGATATCTAAACAAAACAAAAAAACATCAACTGCAATCGAAAGTTCGCAATAGAATATGCTTGTTCTGACATACAAAAAGAAATGGAAAGCTCAACATTAACACTTGACGACAAGGATCTATCAAAATGTAACTTTTAGCGACTTCAGACCCGACGGTGACACTTAGCGTGGCTGCTTTAATTTCCGAATGGCACCTAGCATGGTTCTCTCAAGAATAATCACGTCAATGTACCTAATTGAGTTCACGTCTGCACGTGCACATAGTTTGAGCGTAACGTTCCTCAACAATAAACAATATCGCTTACAGTTTTAAACAGGCGGAATGCATGGTATTTTTATTCCAAAGAATGTGAAGCCAACTTTGGTAAGCTATGAAGAGTGTGGTACTCATACCCTCCAGCCTACTCAAGAGGAATGAAATGGGGAGAAAGTAAACATGAAAAGCGAAATGAAAGCAACGGAGTGTACACGTTCTTTACGCTTGGAGAGATGTGAGCGACAAAGTTTTTCTTATTTGTTTTGCGAGCTGGTTGGAACATATCTTTTTACCGGCTTGCCAAAACAAGCAATTGCAAATATGTCAACAAAAACACTACGACACACACAAGCAGTGACAACGTAAAATGCACCTGCGAGACAACCAGCTAATTTGGAAGTGCCAACTAAACATACTACAGCAAGACTGCACCGTACACACCACAACCACCCAACTACAAAAACACGTCTCCCACGATGTATCCAACAATATTGCACGCTAAAATGACTTGAAGCGACTAGAAGTCTTCTACAACTACGCTAATGTTATCCTTCAGCGAACAGCCGGCCCAAAAGTTTAGGAGACAGTTCCACCGTCAAACGGAGCTTCACACTGTTTCACGGTTGCTTACTGCAACAATCGCACACGGGCAACTCGTGAAATTGACCTGCACGGTAAATCTGGTTCTCATTCTTTTTTGGGGGGAGAGAGGGGCAACAAATTTATGCGAAAAACTTTTCGATTGCAATTAATTGTTAAACTTACTGCAGCATCTACAGACCAGACCTAGATGCATTTCAGATATGGCAAAAAGCTTACCATCATGACCGAATTTCGTCAGATGGCTTCGGCGAGCTACGGATGAACTAAACCAGTTGTTTTTGTACGATGTTTATTCAGTACTTTCCAAGTCGCAGCTCTACATGTGCAATAATGCCAAGGGGAAAAAGGGTCCTGAATTGGAAACCAATGATCCCGAAGAAATGGATCCTTAGATTTTACACAGCGCACAGCAAATTTCGTGGAGTGCTGAAAGTTGCTCGTGGTTCACGGATAAACAAGAAATATAATGAAAATAATAAACATGTCCCATGGCGCTTTTTACAGACGACGTTCTCACTTGCCTTAGAATACAGTGATACACAAAACATATGGGAAATAAAAATTTGAAATTTTCGTGCCTTCCTGAAAAATGATATTTCGTACAAAATGGCTATGGAAATCGTTAGACGACAAACTGAATTGGCAGCACGAATATGGACAATGATTAATTACACCGATGGATGTTTGTGCACAAAAAAAACACATAGTCAGTTTCACACAAAATGGGTCGACTGGATGTTATTAATGCCTTGAATGACAACCAACACGAAACACCGGTCCATGACGAACGGCATTTTATTTGTTTCAGCAGATGACAAGGATTTTAACCTTGCCTTTGCGCATATTGAAATCAACTCCATAATATTTGAATAACAAATGTTGGATCGGCAAAACTGTCTAGAAGTGACTGCCCAAGCTGACACCAAATTTCGCACTTGTAACTGAGTGTTGTGGTTGAAGAGAACACGTTCACACACGATTGCACGGGCATGCGCAATTATTCACAACATTATGTCGCCATCTGCTA
>JGI24021J15306_10005640_pt1 | contig 14888 bp, 7 predicted proteins | sample Ectturendosymbi1_FD_15306 | JGI IMG/M metagenome (IMG submission 15306)
CCCCCCCTAAAAAAAATCCTGGATCCGCCTATGCATTCCAGGGGCGTAACGAGTCTAGATGGTGCCCGCGGCAAAAAGCAAGTTTGGCGCCCCCATGTTTGAATCTGAGGTCTTTCGGAAGCAAATATACTGTACTGAAGAAAGTACTTGCGACATTGTTGGGACTTTTCGGCGCCCACTGCAGTGATTTGGCGCCCGGGGTATTGCTCCCCCCTTGCGGTACAATGTAGAAATACACTGCAGACTTAAAGCTACAAGTCTACAAGTCTAGCCGCTATATTTGTCGGCGCATTAACAATATTTGCATGTCAGAATTGGTTTATTTAAGCGGATGCAGCTTAAATGCCTTATTCGTTTATAGAAGAGCTTCTAAAGTACCCTTATCATATTCAAGTTTCCCTGGCATGGTTTGGACCAATTCCACGCACAGTTGTCTAATTTGTTTGAATTCGAATGAATAAGATGTATAGTGCATGAACATCGTAGTTGGGCGCGAAACCTGTATGCGCTAAATTAAATGAGATCTAAATAACGTATAAAGTGAAGAAAATAAGTGTGCAGATTTTGGAAGGCAGAAGTAATTATGTATTCAACTGCTTGTAAATGCAAGCATTTGTTGTTAATTTTTTTTTTCGAAACCTAAACCACGTACCAATAAAGGTATATTGCAAAACATAAAATTGTTGTTCGTTGTTCCTGGCATTTTGTTTTGAGAAGTAAAACTACAAACGAGAGAGCTTAGTGGTAGGCGCTCTGTTAACGAAGCAAGTGTCTGCAAACGTTACCACCAATGGCTGTGTGTAAAAATTCGACAATTCGACACAGTAATTTCAAGCTGCATTTGCAGTGCGCAGGCGCTCGAAACAACAACACTGTCTGCAAGATTGAAGTGATTTCGGCGGCAAAGTTGCCCACTTCGGTCGCACGGTCGTAGCCAGCCCAAAATTTTTTTTGTTTTTTTTGGTGGCCAAATATATTATTTTTTTATAAATTATTTTTGTGATTTATCAGACCTTGGATTTGAGTGAGAACCACCTGACTAAAGTTCCTCCCCTCTTGCCAGTCAATGTCGAATTTCTCTACCTCCAAAACAACGCTATTGCACGCTTGTCGAAAGAAGCTTTCCGATTAACGCCGAAACTTCGCGGTAAGTGCAATGCAGCTGAGGCAATTCCTGTGCAAAAACTATGTGTGTAAAAGTTTCATCTTATCCAACAATATGTTACAAAAAATGAACTAAACAATTGTATTAAGTCCTATGAAGGTTTCAGCTGTGAAATAAAAGGGAAAAGAACGCTTAAAACCCTGCAACGAAATTTAGGCCAAACATCAAAAATGTGGTTGCCTGGAGATAGCGTCACATGCAAATAAAGTGGTCACCGGCAGATGGTGCCCAAGACTAACAAGTCACTGGGACAGGCGCCACAAGAGAAAGATCGAAATTCACCTAGCCTCACAGTGCAATGTGGTAACATTAGAGCGGTCCTGACAAAGTGATTTCAGTTAGTCATTTTTTAAGCTACTTGTAAACCTGGCGAATATTTGATTGTAGCCTACTTGCTACTGATTGTTGCCGCTGGGCCTGGTGGCGACGATGAGTGATCTTGACAGAGTGAACATAGCGTGCAATCTCTACTGATACGAATGGTGAATGTTTCAATGTGGTGATTAGTGGAAACGAAGAATAACCTCTACTGTTGCTAGTTGGTTTCCTGTTAGTTTAATGCCCCGAGTTAATATCTTTCGCTTGTGCTTGCCTCGGCAGTTCAAAACAATGCAAATAACTGTAACGTAAAGGTTTGCCAAAGTCAGTGTTAAATAGGTGCTTGTGAAAAAGGTTGATACCCTTTGGAAAAAAGCAAGGTGGAGTAGGCGTAAGCCAGCCAAAGCCCCCTGTAGCGACGTGACTGACCGCGGCCCAGTGCCGGTCAGTGAAGAAATTGCTGCCGAGCCCTCCGGAACCAAGGCCAGATTGGTTCAAGAACGACTGACGCAGGGAGCACATTACAGGAGCCATTGGCTAACATAATCTCTACAGTTCGGAGCATCCTATTGCGGCAATATAAGCTCAGATCTCTCACTGAATGATTTCCATGATGACTTACCAGTTGTAACAAATTTGTATGTGCCAAGCATTCATTGTTTTATTGAGGACCGGTCCGGAAAATAATGCCAGACTGAAACTGGTAGGCCTACACAGTCGGAAAAAGGTTGCCGACCCCTGCTTTTGAGCATTGGCGGCATTTCTCTCTCGGAAATTCATGCGATACATCCAGGGGCGTAGTGGGACGGGACGTGTTCCCACACTTTTTTCATAACCTGACTTGAAAGTTGTATTTTTACTCAGATTTCCTGTGTGTAGCTCTACTCGTATCATGAAATAAAGGAGTAACTGACAAGCTATCTCTTGTGTTGCGTTGCAACCTAAAAAGTGCTTCGTTTGTATTGTAGTCTAATGAAAGTGAATACTTCATTAAATAATGATTTTGAAATAACTTTGCAGTGCCGTTGAAAATGACTACTTTTTGGGTGCGTTCCCACACTTCTTTTTAGCACTACACCTTTGGATACATCCACAATCTGTTGTAATTCTGCCCAACTGCATTATCCAGTCGTCGATCATATCCAGACAAAACACAAAAACCTTTGCTTTGCAGTGGTCAACCTCCAACACAACCGATTGCTTCCTGAAACAACGTCCCGAGTTGCGTTTTCCAACCTTCGTCAACTACGTCACGTCTACGTCAACTGGGCGAAACGAAAACACAGCGTTCGTGGTTCGTCAGCGGAAGAGCACAGCTGATCAGCCGTAACAGCGTCTAACAAAACTTCCTTGCTTCTTTCGATGACACTGTTGGAAGAGCAACACTGCAGTTCATGTAAAGAATTCCTGTACTTCAACATTGTGATGAGATGTCGGTGCCAGAGAGAGCGCATCACGTTTGGTAGTTGCATTGTGCCGGAAAAGACATATATTTATGGTTTGAGAGTAGGTAACTTGATGGTTCAGCCGCGAAAAGGGCTCTTGGTTTCCAACAGAAACCAGCATTCGCACAAACCTGGGCAAAGATTACCAATATTTCTGTCGAATGTGAACTTGCAAAAAGATTGTTTTATGGTGTGCTGTTGACAGCAGAATGTCGGAGGCCTACGGACAACAGACACATTTGCCAGCATGTGACAGCTGTAGTTGGGCGGTAATGTACGCCAAGTTTTTTCTTGTTGCTTTGAGTGGCATACTGTGTGCATCTTGCCAGCGTTTGCTGAGCAGAGAAATCTAGGTGTCGAACCTATAGTCATACGTTTTTGTCCTGTTTTTGATGTATGAATATATGAGATTTGTTTTGGTGTACGAATATGTGAGACAGAACTCGCGTGAAGCGCAAGTTGAGCCCGTCATGTAGTACGTATTTTTGCACTACAGTATATCAGAAACGAAGTCACCATGGTTTAGCGCGACGAAAAACATGGTCGCTGGGTCCTTGGTGACTAAGGCACGAGCCATAACCGTGTGGCACCGTAGTTTCAGAAATTGTGAATTACAAAAACTACAGAATTAATAAAAGTTGCAGTTACATGTTTCCGAGAAGTTGAAGACCGTGCCAGAGTTCCGCTCCCAATGATGGATTTGGCACGAACTTGACAGGCTGTATTATTTTGCATGCACTGCTGCTTTAAGTCAACAAGACTCTTTATTTCAAAAATCTTCTTGTGGCGCACCAACTGAACATTTGAAACTACTCAAGCTTTCTTAATGTATTCGTGGAACTTCCACTTGCAATAATATTTTATTTAACATCACAAATCGAAAGCACAACCTCAAGGTATTGCAGGGAAATCTTGTCAAGAGTTAAATATCTTCCAGCATTCAACTACCGGCAGTCATTAACAACGCGAACATAGTCTCCAACAATCGAGTCCAAATTCAGCGACATCGAACGAACAAGGTCGACATCAAAAGAACTAATCTACCAAGAACCAAAAATAAGTATTTCCTATGTTGCTTCAAGCAAAGAACATTAAATATGTTTCTGAAAGGTGAAGCAAGACAATATAAAACAATTTTGAAACGGGTATACAGTACATGGACGAACTAACACGGAGAAACTCCAATCCCTTTAACTACACAACGGTGGCAACCAGCAACGGTCATCGCTCGTAGCAAAAGACTTGACAGCTTTTCCAGCAGAGTCGAACCGACGTTTCGACAACCAATCATGTCCCTCGCCGAACGTACTCTGAGGAGGATGGGCGGCGTTTGCTTCGCTCCACACTATCATATCAAGTATCAGCAGCGCCGGGGATAGATGCCCCGGTTTGGTGCTCCAAGACGTTATCTATCAATCCGAACACTTTTGCCTCGTAGGGATCCAAATAATTGTCACGGTCCAACGCATTTTCTGTGAGGAAGATATGCTCGTCAGCGCAAAATTTGAGGCATCATTTAAAATTAGTCTGCCCCTAGCAACAGAATTTTGTCATTTTCTGTTCAGCCCTATATATATTGGACATGTTTCAAATTGAGTTATTTTAAAAATACGACAAAACGCTCCTCTAGAGGATTGTGTAAAAAAATTAACCCTGCCTCAAAATTTGTTTAGGTTAAAACAAATTTTTTGAGCTGTTGCAACCAGTAAACAAATATTGCTGATACATCGCTCTATACTGCCTAAACAACCAACTAAAAAAGGCTAGCAGTCTTTGCTAAAAACCCATACATGCCAGTCGACATTTAGGGCTGTCTAGCGAGGGGAATTGCACTGATAAAAAACTTCCATACACCATACAAGCACAGAGGTAAAATCTAAAGCATACAAGCTGATGAGCACGGACTGTTTGCTTAAAACCAAGTTACACGTGGTTGGTTGAAGTATGAATAAATTGAAGCCAATATCGGGAAATGAAAACATTTGTGGCAGTGGAAAAGTCTTGGTCGGATAAATTAAGATTCCGAGCATCGTTGTTCACAATGCATATCTTTTCCAGGCCCGCTCCTTATGCTTAAAACTATTTTGAGAGAAGTTTATGGAGTCCGGTTCTAGAACACCTGCCATCTAGGACGTATTGGATTCTTTACGTTTATTGCCTTTAACCAAGTGAACTTCACAAGGTGCCACTTTATGTCCAAATTTTTGAAATAACAAACGCGTATAACGGAAGTTTCTTCGTTCCATGAACATTTTTAAAGAACCTTCTTATATTGGATGAGGGATTACCAGTAATTCAGCAAATCACTTCTGGTGAAATCCCATGTTGCTTTTAGCAAAGTAAGGAGGGCACAGGACATCTAAGAACTTAACATCAATTTCCCAGTGTTGATACTTTTGCTTGTATCAGGCAAATACCTCGAATCACGTCGCAAGCCTGTTGCCCGACATGAACCGCCGGCCAAACTTGAGCCGAAAAAATAATTTCATATCGAAATGCAGCAGGGCCGCAACCAGCTGGTATTTTCGGAGACGGAAAAAATGATTGTTAAGTTGTTGTACCCAACAACTAAATATGTTTTAAAAAATTTCGGGGGCAATTGCCCGGTTGTCCCCCTGGTTGCGTGCCTGTAGAAATGAAATGAGTTTTAAAATCCACATTTTTCTGTGAACCACACCGAAAGTATGAAAATGCGTTAAGCTGCAACTGATGATCAAAATCTAGCAAATTTTTTAAAGATTTGCCGAGTCAAGCACAAAAAATCGCAGTTGATTTCAGAACAGGCATCTCATGTTCTGCCAGGTCTCAGTCTAGATTGGGACCTCAAAAGAATGTGTCTTCTTCAGTCGCTTCGCACGCCCGCGTCTTGAATAAATCAAAAACTGGGGCTTGCGTTGCTTTAACACCCAATAAAAATTGCGTTTTTTATTCTTTGTGAAAATTTTCATTACAAAGTGTTTACAAGAACAATGGCACAAGCACAAATGACCTAAATCATTGATTCTGTGTGTTGCAACCCCATCAAACTTGTCAAGTGTTGTTTAACCGATCAAATGTTCCACCCGACTTAACCCACACCATGCGCAGTTTTTGCAAAACGCCCTTAACATAGAAATTCTTGCAAGATCAAACCGGCACTACATTCCAGAGTAGGATTACAACAATCTTTCCTCAACAACTTCACTTTGCCCCTGTTCTTTTCAAAATTTAGACTATAACCCTGCTAGTTACACTTTACCATCAGAAATATGTGCAACGGGCATTAGTGACTTACAACGAAACGTGATATTTTTGAGAACTTTAATCGCATAACGACATATTAACCGCTGGAATCAGAGTAGCAGAAAAACAACCTTTGTAAAATCGCTTGCATTTGCAGCTTCTGTATCTTACAACACGCTAAGTACAGCGGTTTGAGTTGGGCGGCGTAGGATTAAAGCCTGCGATGCTTATTTGCACGTTGCAGTTATTTCCGGCATACACTACTATTTTTCCCACATACCTATATGTTTTAACTACGACAATGTATGGTGCTTACGTGTGCTGGCAATCATATTGCATTTCACAAAAATCAACGTAATGCGTCGTTTCCTACTCCATGCACTACTGGTATTAGTCAGTGAGACGCAATACTTTCGTATATTTGTCCAGCAGAGCTAAGTAAAGGCAAAAGTAATGACGTGTCAGTATAACCCATAGTGGTAACTATCGAAAATCTGCCCAAAAAGTCACGCTCTTATTCGAAAGTTGCAACCTGCAGCCGATGAGTGCGTGAAGACAGGCACTAGATTCGGTGCACAAACAACTTACCAATCACGGAAAAAGGTTGGCCTGTGTGCTGCACGTACAGCTGATTTAACTTCTCTTTAACCTTTTTGATTTCATTCGCTTGAATGATTATATCGGAGGCTTGACCCTGCGTGCAAAGCGAGATCAAAAGAAAAACATGTAATTTTACGTTTTAGAAAACTAGAAGTTAAGAAGTTTACTTTGATCTTCAAGCCTGTTCTCGACGGTGATGTTGTCAATTACAGTAAACGCAACTCTTCTGCGTCCACTACAGGAAGATGTTTCTCGGGGCAGAAATCACACAATTTTGTCCAGAGGTCTTCAAACTACGGCTCGCGCGACAAATCCGGCCCGCGAAGACATTTTGTCAATAACGAAAAAAAATGGAAGCTAAAACAATGCGCGTGTTGGTGGCAGTCCAGCGACTTTCGGCAGTCGATCGAACTGATGCCATAAAATCTGGTAGTTTATCAATTGATTCTTAAAATGTTCTTTAACAAAATTGGATGTCAGGTGACTTCGCAAAAAAGAGAAACACAATTTTCTAATAGGCCAAAGTTATCGGCAAGAGAAGCGCATCATTCTTGGAAAGCAGACTTCACAAGCGCGCACTATCTAAACTGCTTAATTCACGGCATTTAACATAAATAAGGCAGGTAATATTATAAATTTAAAAGGGCAAGAAAAATTCGGTAAGCGCCAATGTCTCTGGTATTTAGGTTCAACCACACTGAAGATTTACCTGTGCGCCACCAAGTGGTTGATGTAGCATAATTCGCGAATTGGGCAAAGCATTCCTCATGCCAGGAGCTCCAGCAGACAACAAAAGAGAAGCCATGCTGCTTGCTTGCCCAACGCACCACGTTGCGACTGGGCACTGGATCAGTTGCATGGTATCGTAAATAGCTAAACCAGCAGTGACCGATCCACCTGATGGAAAAAAAAAACGATGAAATAAATGTAGGAAAACTGCACTCAATGCTGTGATACGTTTACGAGAACGTTTGGGCAAAACACAGAACGGTTATGACAACTGATACACAACACAGGTAATCGTGCTTCGAAAAGCAAGTGTGCAAAAACTTTTTAAAGAAGCAACAATCGTAGAATACACGCAATTGGAACTAAAAAATACAGCAATCAGTGCTCAACACTCAAAGATCACCCGACTATTAGGAGTTTGTAGCCGCAGCTGTAGCTACGAAACCACAAAGAAATTATAGTTTTGCAAAAAACATTAAAGCGCATCAATGAAGTACCTGGGCTGTTAATGTACATATGCACAGGTTTCTTCTTAGTTTCTGATTGGAGAAAAAGAAGTTGAGCAACAATCAGACCTGAAACAAAGTCATCCACCTGTCACAATAACATGAAAATTAGGGCGAATGATTGATGCAGCCGTCACACATAAGGATGCATGTAGCGTGTTTACTCAGTTATGAACACCATGTGCATTATCGGAAGTTTGTGTTTCATTTTACATATACTGCATTACACTATAATCAATCATCTCTTCAGTTTTTACTTTAAAATCAGAGATGTACGAGCTGGAGGTATCTGAAGAGAAAATCTATGATGCAGTGCCGGTGGAAATAGTGCACCATTGCATAAACACATTTAATTAGTTCCAAAACTGTGATGTTTAAGTTTGCTTTTCATTAACATAAGTCAAATACACTGAAAATAAAAACTTACAGGAGCCATAAGACAAACAATCCGCTCTTTCAAAAGTCTGGAGTAAATGTCGTATGTCCTTTCCCCTCTACCGCTTTGTTCAATCACAAACGGAACACCAAGTGGATTCCAGCAGGTATGAGATGAAGAAAGCATTCGTGATGAAAGCTTTGAAACCTGACAATAGTACACACTACAGTGCAATCGAAGGTATGAAGTGATGTCATTCATTCAACTTTTTAACAAATTCATCAATTGTAAAAAATACAAGACATGAAATGTCTCTTGGCAAAACGCAGATTGCAGACACAGGTATCAAAATATGACTCAGCCGCTAAATAATAACAACGTTTCAAATCATATAAGAATTAGCTCCATTTTAAGAATCTACAAACTGTGCTTCCATTTTTCCCCCAACATTGCCATTGACTAGACTAGTATTTTGGGTTGATGTAACATTTATTCTAGTGAAACAAACTTTTTCAATAAATATTTTTATTGAAAGATTTTTCAAATCTTTCAACAATCTTCACCTCTAACCTGAGGTAGGCCTGAAAAAAGTAATAAAACTTGACTACCTGTAAGGATTATGCATGTAGGATTACACAAGTTTTCCATGCCTGGTTGAATGTGTATCTTGTATATTAATCTCCAACAAGTTGAAAAATCAAATAGCTTAGTGCTAGTATTTCGGTTTACATTGAAAGTTGACAGCTTTAAATATAAGTGCTCTGAAGAAAACTTTTTATATTAAAATGTGGAATAAAGTCTATGAAATGGATTTGAAAGTGCAATTGGTTCTACCAAAATGTTTGATTTCCCATTTTCAATCCGCGAATATGAATCACACCACACACCATTAAAAAATTCAACTAAACCTTCAGATATTAGCATAAGCATTACTTAAAACCTAAACATGATGTGTTCAAGCCTATAATGTTTACTGGCTGCAAACAAGATAAAAGGACTTGAAAGAAATTTCTTGATATCGATAAGGATATGAGCTTAATTAGAAACAAATATGGCTGCAAGTCGTGTTGACTTTATCCTAGACTCAAGAACACTTACTCCAGACTGGAAACTAGATGCATAAAACGATTTCTTGCCCAAAAATTGGTTTAGTCAACAAAGCACTAGGAGAAACAAAAAGCAAAGTATGTTTCCGATTTGAGTGTTTTTAGCCATTGATAACATAGGAAAGAACTTTACAGATGGCTACAATTGTATTTATCTGCAATGATGAAAGTAGACTGGTAGCTTTACCAGAAACAATTAAACAGCCATGAAAAGTAAATATGCTCTCTGTGGTGTTTACTTTCAACAAACTCTGTAGGGCAGCTGTTAGTTCTAATTTAAGCAATTCCTGATCATAACGCCATATTTATCTGTCTATCAAAGACCTGCAGTGATTAGCTGATGAAACCTTTTGTTGAAACTCTGCATTAAAACAATCTCCGATAACTTTTTGTTCTGGCTATGTCTTGCAAATACCTCACCTAACATGAACCAAACCACATTTTCAAAAAATGCATTGACACAAATTCTAACCCCAAAAATTGTACATATGGATAACTTACGAAAGCTGAATTCATGTACTGGGTTAACAATAAGTATGAATGTCAAAATATAATTGAAGTCATTATATCATTTTTAACTAAACAGCTGTTTACTTATAACTTCTCATAACTTTTTTGTAAGAATGTTAGTATTCTGTTAAAGTTTATGAAGTAAATACATGGGATTCTTAAAGCCATTATGTGAAACTATTCATGAACGTACGTAATACACAAATTGAAGTTTGTTGGATGATCCAAGAAGTTAGAATTACACATTACAACTAGTTTTACTATGACCATATTCAGATCTGAAAGCATTCAAATGAGATAAAAGGTAAATCTAGCTGAATGATACTTTGTTAGTACTGCCACAAGTCTTCACATCAACACAAACTGTTAGCTGAGACTAAATATGTCAGCTGTTGCTTGACAAAACTAGGTGGATAGTGTTTGCAGCTTATGCAATGCTGTGAAGCTAATCAGGCCAAAGTCTGGCATAGGCAGCCACCACAAATAAAAGTTGGGAATGAAGCAAAATCTTCATGAATAGAACAGTACTCATTATTTAAACACCATTCTAGACCTGCAACACTACATTGACATCAGTGTTCAACATTTTCTAAAAGTCTAGCTAAACTCAACGGTGGTATATGAGAACACATAAAATGTTACATGCCACTCCGTTGTATACATTTGAAAAAGCATCCATGGTCTAATGCACCAATATCCACACCAGGGGTGGCCAAACAGTCAGAGACCGAGGGCCACATCATACACATTCGCACACATGAACAATGAACACCATCCCATCTCCTCCTCGTTCAAATACATACCTTTGGTCAGCTAGATTTATTGTAAATATCACACACCAATATGACAATGACAGANCTTACAAGTTATTTCTTGTCATACATGCTATTTAGTGGGACTTCAGGTAATTACATAAGAGCCACATGGAACTGGGCAAAGAGCCACATGTGGCTCACAAGCCACAGGTTGTCCACCCCTAATATATATGAAAGCAGTATTGATATTTTGCACATTTCAAGCACATGCATACTTTTTTGTAGAAATCAACAACTGATATGGCTTTTTTTGGGGCCGATACCAGTGTATCGACCATTCATGTACTGATAGCTTAGAATGATAACTGGTATTTTCAAAATTTTTAAATCTTGTTTTCTGCTTCATTATCAAAAATATAATGTATTGTATGCCTTACCCTTTCTTCAAAGACTTCAAAAATCAGGATTTATGAGCTAAAATTTTTCAAATCGCAGCAATTTCAATATTTTGGTATGTTTTTTTTAATTAATCTGATTAATGATGATGGTTTTGTTTCGGCTGCAATGCCCAACGCATTCTCCATGGTTCATCTTATCTACTTGTTGATGAAAACGTACCTGCTAGTGTTGCTGCAAGATAACTGTCTTGACTTGGTTCGTTGTGCTTTCTTGCACAAGTCGTCTGATGGTGTGAGGAGTATAACGGTTTTGTCAACATGTACTGAGGCCAGACCGATTTCACCCACTTTGGCTAATACCAATATATCGGTAAAACCTAAATATCGATCAGGCTGATATATTGGTCTATCTCTAGTTTTTTGCACCAAAAATACCCTCTCTATCCATAAACAATACTCTGCCCAATAAACATCTTGCTCTTCATTGCCAATATTGAAAGATTATATCATCAGAAGTATGTTCAAAATATAGCTAAAAGTGAGTGAGCTTGGTTAAGGTATTAAGATACCAAACATACCAAAAGGTGCTAAATATTACAAACGTTCGTTGAATTCCACAATTATTTCCACAAAGAAATATGTGCTGCACAGCATATATTGACCTGAGTTAAATTTTTGGTTGACTTGAGTCAGTTTTTTTAAGAGAATAGCTGAAGTCAGTAAATTGAATGATTCAAGAAAACAAGAGGTCACATTTTCTTTGCACAAGTGACTATGGAACCACCCATGGATCTTCCTATTTCAAAACTTATTCGACCATACCGCCTCACATGATGTGGTTTGAATAAAGTGGTCATTTTGTCACTCAACTGTCGTCGACCTGGTAACACAATGGTTAAGGTTCAACTCTAACATGCCAATGGTTGTGGGTTTACTTCTCATCTTGGTCAATGTTCCCTCCAATTTTTAATAATGCTGCACGGAAAAACAAGCGGGTGCGCTGAATCACAATTTTACTGAGCAGAAGTTAATAAATCTGTTACAGCGGGCGATTAGCAAGTAGTGGAGACTGCGCTAAGCATTGTTGCAACTGCACAGAGAGCTTAGCAGCTGCGCGGACATGCAGCTTAGAGGGAACATTGATCTTGGGCCTTCTGTTTTTGTAATAGTGACTGCTTGCACATTTGAATTCGTGGGACCAGTTTACTTTTTTTTTCAAAATTTCCAACTTTTGCTTTTGGGGTTAAGTTGACGGGTTAGCATTAGGTTAGTGATAGGTTAATGTTATGTTAGCATTAGGTTAGCTTAGTTTAGCGCTAGCTTAGCTTTGTGTTACACTACACTTAGCGCTAGGTTAGCTTTGTGTTAGGATTAGGTTAGGGCTAGGTTTACCTTTGGCGTTTACTATGTTTCTATCAAGCCTACTGCATGCTCGTCGTGCGTCACTGTCACGTCACAAGAGGTGGTCGAATAAGGTGTCAAATTTGAAGATCCAAAGGCAGTTCTCTAGCCACTGCCTTTCTTTTCTTTGCACATAATTTGAATGAAAATTGAAAAGCATCATGATTTCAACTACATGAAGTTTCAGGGAATATAGCTACATTCAAAATAAAAAACTTTAAATTTTAAACCATTCCCCTTTGTTTACACATATCTCCTCTGAAAAACTCCATATCATGCTTTGACTGAATATGGTCTTAACATTGATAGTAACTTAAATTCGTATGATTGCAAACAACTATACTCAACTTGGACTCTACAGTATGATGACCTACACTCAGCTACCAAATTCATGGTTTGTGTCAATCTCTACTAAATAATCTAATCCAGTGGTTCTCAAATGGGAGCTACTTGGCTCACTAAGGGAGGAATTTTTAATTCCTGAGAGGAAATTTGTTCCAGGGGGGAATTGGGGAGGAAAAGCTGTGGATGGAAAAACCTTAAGTTTTTATTGTTTATTCATCACATAAAAAATGAACAGCTGGGTTGGTTTAGATGAGAATGTCTACAGTACGCAAGTACAAGCTGCATTAACTACAGTGGCGGTATAAGAAAGTCTGTTTAGTTCATGATCATCTATTGTTTCTTCACAGTGGGTGGTGTGGAATTTTGCAATAATCTTTTTTGTGATCTTTGTTGGGGAGATAATGACAGTGTTTGGGTTTGTAAAGGGAGAATGTGAAAAAAACTTTGAGAACCACTGATCTAATTACTTTCATAGGACATACACAAGATTTTAGTAGGTGAGAAAGAATTGTTTTAAGCAAAGTTTTTTAAAAATTGATTCAAACAGACTACCACATCACACACACCAATAAACTACATACCACAAGTAAAAAAAACAACCTTTATTAAGTTTCGTGCGATCATTTTCCAATTGTGTGATCCTTGCATATTGTGATCAAGAACTACAAAATTACTACAATAATCTTTTCTGTTCTGACAAAACAAAAAGCAAGCAAATTTAACAGCTAAAATATAGGAATATCTGCACCATACAGAATGAATCTGTATAAGGTCATGATGATGCAAATGAAAAATAAGCCCAAGTAGAATTGATAACGTTTTTGGATGAGTACTTGCATGTATTGTAACAGGCTAGAATTTTGCACATAACAGAAAAATATTATCCTTGCATATTTAGGTAGTAGATCATGTGCTGCAATCACTCTATTATTGCTTGTTCGCGCCACGTATATATATTGTTGTTCTTCGCGCACATCCCGTTCATGGTGAATCACACATTCAACGCAATGCCACCGGAGAGGTTCAACAACAGGTTGTTGTAAAAAGTAGGTTTGGTTTACATGCTACTTGTCTGAACTATTTCTGCGGGACTACTGTCCCATCATTGTCTTCACAAACTGCTGGAGTTGCATTCCTTGGGGTGGAACAGAGGAACTATAGTCTATAGTATAGAATGATGGCCTAGAGAAATCTTATCTAAAAATCAAAGATGGTAAAAAAGAGTGAAATTAAGACAAAAGGAAAGGCCAAGGATGATAACACTATATTTATAGTTGATCCACTGCAATCCAATATGAATGAGAGATCCAAATCAAATCTTGTATTCTAGATTGAGATTCAACCCTGCTACTAGTACTGGCTCTGAATTATTACAATGAGGAGACAATTGCAGAGGCTAAAGTACTGCTGCACAACAAAGTTGACTCAGGAAAGGCTTGTGATGGTTTCGATGCCAGCGGTTGCCAGCGCCTGCACTGATTAGTCCGCTTATTGATTACGTGCCGCGTTGAATTGCATTGCTTTGCCTGGTCGTTTGAATCGCACGTCGATGTCAGATCGTTTCTAGTCACTGTGTATGTCAGTATACGAATTGGTGTAGGAGGATAGCGTAGAGTGTTTTAAGGTTTACGGCAGGGCTGCCTGCTGGTTATCCATTTTGCAGAGTTTGTGGTGTTGTATCTTTTGTGTCTGGTATTAGGGTCATAGGATTAGGTCCATTTCCTTTTTAGTTTTAGCTTATCGTTTTTCAAATAACTCCAGCATTAAACCAGCTGGGGTTCGTAGCTGTGCCGAACACCTCAATATGGACGAGGATTCGCTAGAATCATCCAATTTTTATAAAGAACGTCCACCGAAGGTACAGCGAAAACGAAAAACAGGGGCCGCGTCAAGTAGTGACGACACTGGTGTAAGTTCGTGCAAGTCACATAATGCGGGTGAGGTACTGCCTGTAGTTCTGCAAAGTCAGACTGAACGTCAGCTAAAGTCATTTAACCCGATTTATATAGACA
>JGI24021J15306_10005642_pt1 | contig 14886 bp, 9 predicted proteins | sample Ectturendosymbi1_FD_15306 | JGI IMG/M metagenome (IMG submission 15306)
CACTGTTTTTGGCATTCTGAGTCTTCAAAAAGCTTATTATTTTGTTGAGATTTGTTTTTTATTGCAATTATTTCATTGACATAGATGAGTGGATCGAATTTAAGTAAAGGACTTTGGTGTGGGTAGAGTATTTTTTTTAGCAATATTCCGCAGGGATTCTGCGTTTTTTCGGACCCGAATTCGGAGATAGAGTCAAGAATTTGTGAAAATGTGAACCCGGATCAGGGTTCACCTGTCATTTTCGGTAGGAGCCTGGGTGGTCTTTATATATGTCATTTCTTTAGTAAAAACATGGCGAATTTCGGTTGCATCGATGGTAGCCGGAGTCTGAACAGGAGTGCATCCTCAAAATTGAAAAAATTTTGGACCCGTTCCCGGATCCAGATTCAAAACTTTTAAAGCAAGAGCGGAGTCAGAAAATATGACTCCAGCAACCTCTGCCACCTAACGGTGTATTGAGTCTTGACCTCAGGTAACCCGTGGTGAATGTACGAAAAAATACTACTGGACCGGCATCTGCTCATTCATGAACCCCGGCGTCATTTGTTTGGTGTGTTGGTCGTGGCGTGGTGTACGTCTGGACTGCAGCACATCAGTCGCTGGCAAGGGTGCCACTTCTCGTGTTTTTCCACTAGATGTAGTGTTTTTTTCATTTTATCTAGTGTTCTACTGTTTTTCTATGGCGAGTATCTAGTGTTTTTTTAATGAATGAGCTGAATGTAATAATTGTAAAATTTTTGTGTAATTTACTAATTGTAACTGTAATTGACTGAAACCTTTTGATTTGTTAGTGCAATTGTAATTTGCTAAAAATTCTACCTAACTGATTACTGAAAGTTAAATTACCCAAGACAATATAATATTTTTTGAGTTAAACCGCTGTGAAGTCACGGTGGTCATCTGTTAATAGTTTCAGTGACCTGTACAAACAAACAAGCATTTCTGCTATTTCCTGTCTGGTTTCCAATGAGTTGCACAAAGTTTATGGTTGGCATTGCAATGCATTTTCTGGGCATTTTCGCTGTGTGTAAGTTTGGTTTTGTGAATCTAGTGTTTTTTTATCATGAAATCTCATACTTTTCCGTAACAACAGAGTGGCAACACTGGTCGTTGGCAGTAGCTAGGACGTCTAGGAGTTTTCTGTGGTTCTCAACGTAGGTTCGATGAAACCTTACAGTTTCAGAGAAATTAAAGAGTAGTTACTTTTCGAAGTTGCTGGGCACTATAGATGAAATGAAAGATTTTTATTCTATTCATAACTGAAGTGACTTATTTTTTTCATCTACCCAACAGTTTAGTGGATTAATGATAATGTTTGCTGCTAAACATGTTGTAATCTGTTTATATCCATATTTTTTCAACCTTATCTCATGACGCCATGTGTCTGGTAGGACACACATTCATTGATGGTACTCATTCCATTGTGGTCTGTGGGTAATTTGTGTTAACTTTTGCCCAATTTGTGTGGATAAACATTGTTTTTATGTCATTGTTATTTGCCTTTTTAATGAAATTACTTTCTTCTGTGAGGCAATGCTGTGTTTTAATGCATATTCCTCTGCCTCGTATAACCCNTATTGTTGTTTGCTTCCTTCACCTATGTGCATGCTTCACCTGGTCATCTGTATATACTTTAACTCTTCACCCATTGCTACTNTAGCCTATTGCTTCTTCACGTCTTCATCTTGTTGCTGTATGTGATGTTGCTATTTTATTGTTTTTATTTTATTGGTGTTGTTGATGAACCATTGTACAATATTGTTTTCCCTTATTCCTCATGGGACATTCTGTATTGGTGTTTATCTTGTGCTATTCCAACTGTTCCTTTTCACTCTGTAATATATGTTGTTCAATTGAAATGTCATGCGATTATTATTTCCTTCATGTTATATAATGGACATGTATGTATATTTGTTCTGCTCTCACACCATTTGTTATCTGAACATTTATTGGTTCCTTCATCATACTATATGGTACTTCATTCTTGTATTGCTTCTACGTCTTGTCAATCGCATTTTGCTTTTTGTTTCTGCTTTACTGAATGTTACGCAATTGCATTGGATAGTTTCACTTTTTATACTGCCACTACAGCAATAAAAACAGAAAAAAATGACCAGGAAATGAAGATCCTATAGCAGGGGTGGCCAATGAGGTAAATTTCTTATTGTGTTAACACAAAGAGCCACGTCATATACATTAAATTTCTATTTGAATAAGAGCTTATGATGCTTACATCGTAGGTGAAATATATACTCAGCAAGATCTTAAAGTGTCTGATTGTTTGCTGAGAAAGGATTTCTTTCCATAGACAGTGTTCATAAACATTAGATTAGTACACATGAACAACATCCCATCTCTTCATTACTAACACACATGCCTTTGCTCAGCTAGATTAAGTATTGTAAATATCACACAACAACATGACAATGACAGAACTTTACAAAACAATTGTTGTTATGCATGCTATTTAGAAGGACTTCTAGTAATTACATAGGAGCTGTATAAACCAAAAAACAGCCACAGCAGGTCACAAGCCATAGGTTGACCACCCCTGTCCTATGGTATTGAAAAATCTTGATNTCNCAATTTGTTAAGAGAAACATATAGCTTACTCTGTAACCTTCAAAATCAGATTAAGGTTTCTGTTNATCTGTGCAGTGGTTCTTGATCTTTCCAGCCCCAGAGACCCATATTTCTGAAGATATTGGCTTTGTGGCCCTTGGTCTGATGCAAGATAAAAGAGCGAATGTGATAAGGTGGATATTTCTGCATTCGAGAGTTAGCTTAAAAGAAAATAGTTTGGCATTCCTTCTGGTGACCTCCAGATTTGTCCTGTGAGCCTCATTAAGAACCACTGTTTTTTTCTTCTGATTGGCCTCAGCAGTTTCAAGTGAAGTGACAAGATATATCACTATGTCACAATGCTATAGTTTCATCATTAAGCCGTGCAGTAGTCAGGATAGCTAAAAAGGGTTGCAAAATAATACTGCACAAGGGGCTTAAAGATAGTATAAACATTTGGAAGGCAACAAAACTTAAAGAAAGCACAAACATTCAGAAGGCAATAAAAGTTGTTATTGGGCTCTTCTGAAGTCGTTATTGAGCTCTTCTAACTAAAGTTGTTATTGGGCGATGTTGCTATTGTGCTCATCTTTATTATTGCTATTCTTGCATTTGTGTACGTTTTCTTGTTATGTTTTCATTTTTTAAACTATAGAAAGGCAAGTGGCGGGCAGTAACACTGGTTAATACACTGGGGATAGCTGAAATCACTTCTAACTTGCACATAGGCCAATATGCTGTCAGCGTTCCCTCTGACAACAGCTAGCAACAGGTGTTAATAGAACCACTGTCGTTCCTTGGGCAGGGATCATCTGACATATCAACAAGTTCCTTTGCAAGGCAGCTCAAAAAATGGCAGTGGACTTGCTGTGCACACCAGTGGTTTCAATTGCAACTGGTTGAAAAAAGTAATTGTCAAGAAGGTCGTGGTATTTTTGGCAGTGTGCAACCTTGGCATCTGTTGCTGCAACGGCAGTGCCTGCTTTAGAGGTGCTGACTACACAGTGGCTTCAACTGTTGCATCCCATATGAACTTCAGGCCTCTGTACCAGAGGCTCAAAGTTAATCCATCAGCTCTTTTTCCTTGCCTTGTCACGCTGACAAGCTAAAAGGCAGATGGAGATCATTGCACGTTAATGACCTCTTGAGAATGGAGAAGATGTCTGAATGTCTGGGGAAGCGGCCTGCGTTCTTAACACATTCGCTCCCGGGTGGTTTCCCTGTGGTGATATCCGCAGTTCCTGGGTGGTTTTGGTGGGAAATTCAAATACTGTCTGCTTTTGCAGAAAGCAGATACTGCTAGGCATTTTCCAAGTTAAAGTTAAAACAGTAAACTTAGCAAACGTTTTGTTGCTTTTGCACAAAACAATTGTCAACGTATCAAATCAATTTCAAAACATTTTAGGCTACATACAACTGCAACAAGCCTGGGCCTACCGGACCCACTTTTGTTGCAAAAGTTTCCCTTTTTTTGAGACAATAAAAGCAGCTTTATCCAAATTTTGCAGTGGTATGTAGTTTAAAAACATGGTCCTATTAGGTTGAGTTTATGCAACTTTAGGTTTTGGAATGCGAATCCAAACTAATTGTGGCTCAGGTTGTGTAAACGCATGGCCCTTTTAAGTTGGTCCACCCAGGCGTGACCAGGGTCTGGCAGCAATGAATATGATTTTGTGCAATGTAAGCGCTTTGATATGCTGCCAAATGCCAGGAAAGCTTGTAAGAATGTATCAAACATTTCTGCAAGCATGTCTAGGCATATTGACAAATTTTTATTGTTTGATGCCAGTGTATAGCTGTTTTCATTGTGTTAATAAAGTGAAACTTTTGCAAAAAAGTGGCTCTGGTAGGCCCAGGCTTGTTGCAGACTTGGTATGTAGCCTGAAATATTTTGAAATTGATTTGATATATTGGCAATTGATTAGTCCAGGGGTCTCCAAACTTTTGTGTCCGAGGGCCACACAAGCTACTACACAATAGTTTGAGGGATGCACATCTTACGTAATGTGATTTGCGGATATGTTATTTTACTAAATCTACCAAATTAACAAATTTTTTGTAAATTGACAAAATGGCTTCGTGGGCCAGATGAAATCGCTTCGCAGGCCGGATATGGACCGCGAGCCGTAGTTTGGAGACTCTTGTATTAGTGTAATGGCAACAAAACATTTGCTAAGTTTGCTAGGTTTACCATTTTAGCCTAAACCTGAAATACAGGGCTCATTGACAAGACTCTTATAGCTGACAAAACCTTCATCAGAAAACAGAGCAGCAAGGCTGTTAATGCTGGATTACCATCTGCAGAAGCTAGACTTGCTTGACACATTTTGGTTTTCAAATGTAACTTTTAACCAAATGCTTGATAAACAACTAAGCAAGCAACAACACAATTTCACCTGCTAGTCAAAACAATAAATTTGATAGCAGTCCCCATCTTGTTTTTAGAGGGGTTTTGAACGCAACACTAATCATGCTTTGCTTTATCCTTATAGATGATTTACAAATTAAATATATTTAAATTTGTTAATGGACACGATACTATAGTTCAGCAACATGATCAGCATTCCCAACTTTGACAATTGTACAGCGTAATCACATATACTGACATCTGCTATTACAAGTAAAAGTCACAAATTTGTGTAGTAGAACACATAAATTTTCATGCATTTTATGAGATGTCGGTTAAAGTGCGATATGATGCCTTGTTTAAGTTGCTTAACATTATAAAGACGATAAGTATTTATCTTGGACATTTCCACTCTTTGAAACAGCAAAAATCTTTTCAATGCTACTGAGCATCATGCATGCAGCCCCACCCAAAATCTCCATTGATATCCCCTTACCAGTAGCAAAAAATCTGAAGTTTGAAAATCATTTTGTGAAGAAAGCTATGCTAAGTTTTGGCCAAATTATTTTTACTGCTGGTGGGTGGAGGATGTATCCTTTCCATCTCTTGTCATCCCCTACATACATAATACTCGCATACTCATCTACAATGCAGTTTCTGCATACCTAATTGTCTGGTGACTGTTGCCTTTTGACTTCTGTCAGTGAAGCCACTTAGTTCAGTCTTTGCACAATCAAATTGTTCAGGTTTAACATCAAATTTCAGCACATGAAATTAATGTCAGAAGATGCATTCANAGAGTTATACTAGCATAAGAACACAAAAATATTGAGATTAAGCAGAAATCACAATCCACAATGGTGAANTGGCAAAAAATATGAAGCTTCACCTGCATTAACATGAAAAAGAATGTCCAGCAAAATCAGGTGTTACGTACCTATAAAGGAAATGTTTGGCACTTGGATGAAAATACTGCTGCATTGTGGGTTTCGTTCAACTCAGGTAAATCAGATGTCTACTGAATCAATGTATGCGGCTTAGGCATAAAGTCACAAAATGTAAGAGTCACGTTAGAAGTTAAAAGTCACGTTAAAGAGTTTGAAGTTGCGTGATTGGGCCCTTGATCAATCTTTACTACTACTATGCAATGATGAAACTGGCAAAAGTGGACTCCAGCAGACATGTCACATTTTGATGTTACACATGCCACGCACTTGTTTTAATTACTGTCTTAGCTGAGCAATAGTTACAATTTCTAGATTTATATTAAACTTGTGTAACATGATATGCTTTTGCATTGAAGTGGCCCGACTTCACATAATTCTTGTAAAATATCAATGCAGGTGAAAAGTCACTTCCAAAAAATGTCATACAAGTCAGTTTTTTAAAATAAGAAAATAAAGAATATGTCAAGTTGCAGAAAAAAATTTTTTTCAAGACAAGTAATTACAAAGTAGTTTGCCACTGATACCAAAACAAAATTTTAGAAATGCACCAACTAAAAATTATAATGAATTATCTTCAAAAAAATTGTCAAAATTTCACACACATCACATGTGGAATCACAACTTTCTTACATCCAAATAAAGCATACTGATTCAAAAGAAAACGTACTATTACCTCAAGATACCTAAAAGACTTGTACATAGAAGCCAATATTTTTTGATGATTTGTCTTCTGCTAGATTCAGCCTTTAAAAATGAAATACAAATAAAACACCCAAGCCGCTAAGAAACTGTTGGCTTACAAGAAATAATTTCTAAAAAAAACTTTTTCCTGGTGATTTTTAAACGATTGTACAGTAGCCAGCAGTCTAGATTTTGGTTGATTACAACAAATTATGGCCATGTTAGCAATAAGTTAAATGTAAATAACTATTAGCTGCCTAGCTTGTTCAAAACATGTCACAGTGTTGATGTTTTTTTGGTTGATTGTCAACAATATGTTTGGAAATGAAATGCTGTAATGAATTCTTTAGGTCATGATTTTTTGTCAGTTGAAGTTGTTACACAAAGAATGGTATTTGAAACATTTACTCATGCACTTATAAAATATTTGGCCAAAGCAAATAAAGAAACACAACCAAACTCTTTAGTTGGCTCAACAGTATACGTTCTCCTTGATCTACATGAATCTTATTTGGTAGCAATGATTGGTGTATGTGCAGTGTGTATCGATGACGTAATCAACTCATTGAAGGTTTGGATAGGTGGATTCATGCAATCAGTTAGCCTAGGACATATGCAAAATTTTGTATAAAATGTAAACAAGTAATATTTCAGACCAAGTGTTGTGTTTTTAGCATTACTGTTAGATGAACTGCTATCTTGTTGGATAATTCACATGGATAGAACCCGTGATGAACCTGACGTTTCTGGAAATTGTATTTCAGTTCATGGGACATCTTTCCACAGTGCTGAAAGTAACGTTACCATATAATGCATTATTTTACTAGCAAATCTCTAATGAACTTGTGTTTGCAAATTAATAAAGTTATTAAATTTTTGTAATTCTGAATTTGGATGTATATTTCAAATCTGTTAAAGATGTCTCAATATATGTTTTGACCCAAAACTTACTATGCAATTTAATTTCTCGAATATTTTTTACCTGTATAGTTGTTGTGCTGTCTTGCATTTTTGTACTGTTTCTTTAAAAGCACAAATTGAGTTGAAAATATCACTTAAACTCAGTGTAACAGTGATAATGGAAATTGTTTTAACAAACCCTTTATCATTCATTTCAAAGAGAAAATATATTGTGTTTCATTAAGACATACTGGAATTAGGTTTGAAGCCCATGCTTCATTATGAGAAACATAATTAGAATTTGTGGATAAGATAAAACTTATATCTATTTATTGCTTTGTAGATCTTTAGTATGATGTGTATATCTTCACTAAATTTTGGTTGTTTTCATACACTATAATTTCTGGAATCGTTGAGACATGCAGATGCAATCTTTAAAGTTTTGGAAAATTGTATCAGTATTGCATCACATGCAAATGTGTGAAGAAGTCCATTTTATGCTAAGATCACTGATAATCTTCAGGGCTGGCATCAGCAGTCTGTGACACTAGAGATAGACCGATAGAGATAGACCGATGTGGATTTTTTGGGGGCCCGATACCGATATATCAGCCATTCATGGACCGATACCGATATTTCCAAAAGTTTTTAAAACTTATCTGCTTCTTTGTCAAAAATATAATGTATTCTATGCCTAACCTTTTTTCAAAAACTTTAAAAATCAGGATTTATGAGTTGAAATTTTTCAAATTGCAGCAATTTCAATATTTTGCTATAATTTTTAATTAATCTCATTAATGATGATGCTTTTGTTTCGGCTGCAATGGCCGATGCATGATTCATGGTTCATTTTGTCTGCTTGTTTATGAAAACACACCTGCTAGCTTTGCTGCAAGATAGCTGTCTTGACTTGGTTTGTTGTATTTCTTGTGGAAGTTGTTTGGATGTGTGAGGAATATAGCAGCGTTTTGTCAACAGCTACTGAGGCTGAAAAAATTGGCTGTTTTGGCCGATACCGAATAGCGTTTGTTCTGTGTAGCATATTATGTTGTCATTTTTTGTTGTGGTGTTTGCTCAATCAATACATCCTGGTGTTATAAATATAAGTTTGAATTAGTATAGATTTCTTGTTTATTTTAGAAGAGCACAATAATGAAATACCTGAAGAGCAAACTGTTGCAGTCGATCATAGCCCTGCAGCATCTTCATCATTGAGGAAAACTTTGCTGGGTAAGCATTTATAGCGTTTTGCTGATTAACTTTCAAAAAAACTTTAACTTTAATTTTTGAGCCCTTGATTAGCTTTTAGTGTTGCTGGTTCAAATGTTATAGCCTAAAAACAATAACCTAATTATTTATTTATTGAGGAGATTAATTAATTAATTTGTGGTTTTTAGGCAATAACTTGCTGATTAAGTTAAGCACTGTCTGTGCACACTGCACAAGTAACAAAAATTAGCGCACATTGATGTCGTTTAATGGAAATCGATTTCGCCATACAGCATCTTCAGTCCAAGTCCATTAAGGCTGATATATTGGTATCGGCCCCCAAAAAATCCATATCGGTCTAGCCCATTAAGGGCACAAAAGACTTGGATTATAACCTAGTTTCTAATAAAAACTTGAGTCAAAAATCCCCTGTTGCGGTTGATGCCCAGGGCCAGGTAACCTGGGCCAAAACGACTTAAACTTGCCCCACTTACAACGTCACCTACAAAAAACCCGAAGCCAAAACTTTCCGAATTTTTTTTATTCCAAACTACAAGACTTGTTGCATCTTTTGAGGGTTTGAGCAGCTCTCTAGCTCAATCGCCTGGCGAGTTATGGAGTTGCAAAGTGATACGAAAATATTGACTCACGGGTGATGTTGCAGTACGAATTAAACATTTACCAGCAACCAACGTATTAACAAATGTTTGATGCAAGAAGCTGCTTTTTTCAGTTCCATCTTGTCCTGTGATAAGCATGATGTAAGAGTGAAAGGTTTAATTTTGCAAGTTTTTTCCTAATTATCTGTTAAGAATTGAAAAAAAGTCTGCTGTTTTTGATTTAATTTGGAGCTATGTAAAATTGCATTGCCTGTAAAATGTTTCATATGCGATTATATTTCATGTTTGTAATGTAATGATTAAAAATCCTTCAAAAAGACGTAATGAAAACAAAGAAAAATTGAAACAAACAACATTTGCAATACCATCAATGAATCACTCTGATAAATTTTGAACAATGAAAAAACATGAAAATAGCAAGTGACAAATGCTTCATCTTTATTCTGCTTTTGTTCTTGATTATTTTCTTCATCTGGATGATTTTTAATTTGCAGTTCTTACTTTTTCATTTTGATTACTTTCCAGACCCCTTTGGTTATTTGATATTATTTATTAATAGGGTTATTACCCATTTGATATTTACCAGGAGGACAAGAAAAATTGTTTTCAGCAGATGAAACATAAGTTGTTGACCAGTCCATTGACTCAATACAATTGGCCAACACAATTTTTGGTGCTCAAGGTTTTAGAGCTGATTTAGACTAATTTTGGGTCGCTAATTTGAAAAATGCAGTCCGTTATTTTCTATCAGGTCAACTTTTTAAGTTATTTAAGAATTTCAATTTTTGTGAAGGCCTTGGTGAATGGTTTAGCTCTACTCTTAAACTTCCCTGTGACATCACAGAATTCAATTCATGTGCTATCTGTGGCATGTCTTAATTATCCATTGTTTGTTTGTGACATCATAAATGTTGTGAAGTAGGCTACTGTACATTATGTTTAATTGCTTGCACAATGCACAACTGCAGGTCCTCTCTTTTATTCTAGTTGGTGACTTAAAACTCATCAATATTATAGATTGCTTAAGTTTGTATGGTTGCTTAAGTTTATAAGAATCTTGATTATGGCTACATCATCAAGAAGACGCTGTTTAAATGAACCAAATGTTTTCTGCTATATCTGTGGCAAATACACTTTACAGCATCACAGGAAAACAATCAGTGAGTTTGTAAAGTGTGCTTATCTTGCCTACTTCAAAGTGATGCCTTGGGCACCTCTCATTGACAAGCCTTGGGCACCTCTCATTGTGTGTAAACCTTGTGTAGAACATTTACGGCAATGAACAAACAAATAGAAAAAGCCTATGGTTTGCTATTCCAATGGTGTGGCGAGAGCCAAAAGATCACTGCAATGACTGCTATTTTTGTGCAGTGAAAACTAAAGGCATCAATAGGAAGAATAGGAACTCCTTGACATATCCAAACTCAGTATTTTTTTTTTTTGGGAAAATAGAAAAGCAGTCAACTACAAAGGGATTGTGGCCAAGTTACTAAGCACTTTACAAGATATGGGTGCTAACATGAGTATCAAGCTTCACTTCCTGTACAGTCATCTTGACTGCTTCCCGAAAATCTTGTGATCTGAATGATGAGCAAGGGCAGCGGTTTCATCAGGATATTAGTGAAATGGAAGTAAGGTATCAAGGGAGGTGGGATGCTGCCATGCTAGCTGACTACTGTTGGTCAGTTGAACGTGATGATGCTTTTGCTATTCATTCTTGGAGATCATTACAATGGAAATTTATGGCTGACTTTTGACCATTTTAAAGGATTCCATTGTCAGTATGCTTGCTTAAACTCACTGATTTGGCTTGTTATTGGTAGATCCAAAAAATTAAATGTACAATTGTGTTCATACAACACCGTTTCATCATTTTGTAGTAAACATCGCCTAAGCTCATTTTGTCACTATGGTGGGTGCATCATAGCAGGAAAACTAAACCTGATAGGGAAAAACTGACTGCAGTTTTGAAGTCAGCACCCCAAAATTAGGTAAAAACAGTTGAAACATCTTTAGCACTAAGAAAAAAAAAATTTTTGTTGGCTAGTGATCTGAATTAGTGATAACATTCAAGTTGGAAAGGCAACATTTCACAGCTTTCAGATTGATGCCCATGCTGTATAAAATTTCTGATGCTCCATAACCCATGTCACAGAATGCATCCAAATCTTTTGAAACAAGCTTGATTGAATTAAATGCTGCAACATCTTTTGTGTTGACTGGGATATCTTTTGCATTTTCACATTCTCTTTAATTATTTCCGTGTCCCTTTCAATTTCATTACTTACAAACTGTTCAGATATTTGAAAGCATTCCAGTTGGCATCCAGTGTTTCATGAAGCTCACTAGCTACAAGACGTGGTCTTACATATCATTCACAGTTGGCACTGCTGAGCTTCATCTTGAAATTAGAGTTGCCTGTTCTGGTTTTGTCACATATTTAAGAACACAAATAATCCTTAGAAAATGTACAAAATATTGTGCTATTCCTTGAAACACAACTTTCTTGAAATAACACTAAGCCATTGTTATACAGTTTATCAGTGATGGCTAATAGCCAGTTACAACATTTATGAAAGTTTTGAGTCATTGCACAATCATGAAATGCTTGATTACATTTCAAAGCAATTAATTTCTTTTCAGCATTCAAGGTTATGCAATTCACATTTTCAAAATGTGACGGATAATTAATTTCTAAATTTTGTAATGGGAAAGGTTCATGTGGAAACACATCCATCACAACATGCATTACAATCAAAATATGTAAAAGGAATAAACACCGAATGTGAAAGAATGTGAAAATTGTATTTTCAATTTTGTATGCATTCACTATGTGATGTGGACCAATTGAAAACAATAAAATGCAAGTGTCTGATGAGTGACAGCAAAACACTATTAACTTGCATAAAATTTGTTTCATTTCTTCAAAATTAAAGGTAATGAAAGCAATAACAGAAGATTTTGTGTTAGAAGAATCAAGATTTAATCAACTTTGACTGTTAAATTTCCATTATGCTAAAACTTTATGGCAAAAACACTGTTGAAGTGCTGAAGTCTACGTAAACTAGAGGTTATTAACTGGAGGATGTCAATAAATTTCTAGGGGGGCACAAGCCCTTATGCACCCTACAACATGGAAAGTTTGATTAACAAATTTACCAACAAATACATCTGTTTTTACACATTGTTTAAAGGCAGGGGGGATTGAAACAAAGGACAATTACTTAGGGAGACATGGTAGAAAAAATGTTAAGAACCACTGTACACAAATAACTAAGTGCACTATTTTTTTGAAGATTTCAGCAAGTGAAACCAGTCAATTGGTTCATTATCATCAAGATTTGTTATGACATTGAAGTTGGAAAGGCACCGTTTTGTAGCTTTCAGATTGATGTGCATGCTCTGTAAAGCTGGTGACACTCTGTGTAACCAATGTCGCAGAATGCATCCAATTCTGTTGAAGCATCTTTGACAGACTCTTGAATGCTTCAACATGTTTTGTGGTGACTGGATTTTTTTTGTACTTTTGAAATTGTTTTTAATTTTTTCTATGTGACTTTCAATTTCATTGCTTGCAAACCGATCAGAAAGACACTGCATGTCATATATGAAAGCATTCTAGTTGGCATCCAATGTTTCATGAAGCTCACTGGCTGCAATGCCTGGTCTTACATACCATTCACATTTGACATTGTTGAGCTTCACCTTGAAATCGCTAGGAGTTGCCTTGTTTGGTTTTGTTGCACATTTAGGGACACAAAAAATCTTTTGGGGAATGTACATAATAGTGTACTCTTCTTTCAGAAAATTATAGGCATCAGCAAAATGAAAAACACAAACAGTGTGAATTGGACAACATAAACAGCAAAATATGAAAAATACAAAGGTGCTTGTAACATAATGATTGGAAAAAATATGTAATGAAAGCAAAGTAAAAACAAACAATACATGCAATACCATCAATAAATGGTTCACAAATGAAATTTGTTGAAAAAAACGTGGAAACTTAATTTATTGTATGCTTTTTATGTTCTGATTCTGTTGTTCAGTGTTTCTTAACTTGATGATTTTGGATTTGCATATCTTAGTATTTCGTTTTATTGCTTTCCTGACTCCTTTGGTTGTTTGAGATTCTTTACTAGTGGAGAGATTATCCATTTGATATTTACTAGGAGGACAAGGATATATGTCTTCAGCAAATAAACCAAAGTTGGTGACCAGCACATTGGTTCGTTACCACCTTAAATTCCACTTTTTGATGACATTTGTTTGTTGCACATTGATATTGCAATTCACCGTGTAACTTGAATGGTTTTCACAATGATTGAAACCATTTCCATAATTTTTATCTTTTTTTAGGAAAGATGCAGCATATTGCAAAGTTGATAACATTTCTAAATGTTAAAACTTAATTTTTGAAGGAAGTGCGAGCATTGTGAGACAGAACAATCAAAGAATGGATGTCACATTAGTTCATAGCATGTTGCAACGAAAATTTTGTTGAAGACCAATTGAGTTTGCTTTATTTAACTTCAAAATCCACGCTGAAAGGTTAAAAAGTGAGTTAAGCAACATGAACAAGAGATACAACGAACAGAGTAAACAACAGGAAACGAATGGTTTGAAAAAGTAAGTGGTCAATAAAGGAAACATAAGAATGCACTCAAGTGATCAAGGAAAGCAGGCGCAAAACCAATTACATGCGGTAATGAGCATGACTCAACATATACATACCACAACAAGACGGATAAAAAGTTTAACAGGCCGGGAGTGGTGCAACATCTTTGTATTTCTCAATTGTTTAATTTCTTGTGATTGTGTTGTCATCAACCATAGAAAAATTATATACAATCAACACACCACTATGCCAGGATTGATTTGAAAGCGTTATAATTCTCAAAACTTCAATTAGATAATTCTCAAAAATTTAATTATGTCTTATTCCCCAAGCTTTCAGTGACGATTTCTTGTAATCTGCGTATCACTTTCGTAAAGATGTCACTGAAATTTGAGTTTATTCCAACTTACTTGCTGAGTTCCTTTGTCCTTCCGGGCACAACTGTTGAGAATGTCAGGCTGCCTGTGCTTTTACGGCATAAAATTTGCATGTCGATCAGTCGCTTGTCTGCAGTGTCTTCTTCACAAAGGACTCGTTGGTTTCTGTGCTCCAGTCCAACTCAGTGGGACTGGAAAGCGGAATTAAACCAAATGGACAAATCGATTAGATAGATAGATAGATTTATGTGGCGGTACTGAATTAATTGCGCTGAATGTACTTGCTAAAACAGAAAAAACGTCGGGGCACCGAAAAAAACACAGAGGTTATCTAGTCAGGTGCCCCATAAGTTACGTGAGATTGATGTTTCCATGGTGAAGGTTGTGTCGACCGCTAGATGTGCTTTCGCAATCCGGGACTAATGGCCAATTGTAAAGAGGTTACTCTTGTTGGGCACAAATGGCCATGACGTTTAATTTTCATGGACCGCAAGGTTCCAGACAAAGAGGAAAAGAAAAACCCAACAAAAAAGAAATCCTCTTCGGGTTGCCATAACCCTTTCTTGATCCACGCACACCCATTATAAAGATACCGGTAGTTTGATTTGATTATGACCGCGATGCA
>JGI24021J15306_10005647_pt1 | contig 14882 bp, 13 predicted proteins | sample Ectturendosymbi1_FD_15306 | JGI IMG/M metagenome (IMG submission 15306)
GGCTCGGAGNANAGGGTTTCCTTGTTGAAGTTGACTTTCAGCTCACGTTTAGCTTCCTTGTTGTTGAGATGGAAGGCTGACAATGCCGTTTTCGTGGTGCTGAGCTTTAGCTTCCAAGTCTGTATGTATTCACCTAGTGTTACCATGTCCTTGCTCAGCGCCCCTTCCACTGCCAACCAATCTCCATCAGCATGCATGATTGCTAGGTCGTCAGCATAAGTTCATGAGGTATCCACATCAACACTTTTAGGTAAACATGAAAATGCTTTACTTGTGTTGAAAATAGACAGTTTTACAACAGTTTGAAATGCAGTAGGTTTTTCCTCGAAGCTATTACGATAAAGAGATAAAGTTGTTGCAGAATTTACAAACGTTGAAAAATTGCAGTTGCATAAATCCTATTTTGTACTTAGAGAGAAGCAAATTGATGCAGGTCTGCGGCAATCGTTGCGGCAGCTCCCACTTATTCTCTTTGTTTGATTGGATCACGCAATCCTCCACCTCAAGGAATATTTTTTATGCTTCACTGCACTCGCAAGAAATCGTGTGCCCTCCTCACCGCCCACCACGACGTTTTTGTCGCGTTTGTGATTTTTCTAGTGTCGGGGTCAATTTTGCGGTTGACCGCTTTTCGCTACGCATGGCTGCAAGCGACAAAGCATTTACATACGGTGCAATCCTCACGTCAATGAAGAAACGATGCTTCACAGTTTGTGTCCTGATTAGGTAGTCTGTGTTAGAAAGCAAGACGTGCGGAGATGAACGTTTTTCTGCCAAAGCTTAAAAACATCACAAAAATAAATACTTTAAAAATACTGCTTTTAAAAAGTCTTTTGTCGTGATGTAATTATGACATCAACAACAACATCACTGCTTATCTTGACTTTATTAAACTGATATGTGACGTCTAAACATATCACGACATTCACTCCCCTCTGGAATGAAATGACGTCACCATATCGTTTAGGGGCACTGCGCAAATGCTTCTCATAGGTTTCCTGCGTGTTGGGGGGGATGCAGTGTCAGAGGTATTTCTATCAATACCACCTGATTCGTAGTCATTCGGTACCTGCACATTACACTGACTTTCACCAGGATCACTCGACTTTTTGAGTTGGTTGGAGACACAGATTCTTCACATTTATTTCATCCAATGCTCCAAGGTTTGCCACATGGCATTGTCCGACTGGACTCTCATTCGACACGTTGCCTAGTCACACAGTGAGACGATTTGTTCTGTTTCGTCTTGGCGCCTTTCATTAGGGCACATACTGCAGAGTGCAGGATACGCCTCCAGCAATTCCACTTTTTCCACCAAGTCACTGGGTTTTACTTGAACGTACGTGTTTTTCCACAAATAATATTGAATCTGATACAAAAACGATCCAAGCAGCGGCATTGGATCTTGTTCTTTTTTACTTTGAACCGTTTGCGATTATCGGAGATGAAAGGAACCGATTTCTGATCCGTAACTAAAGTAAAGTGTCTCACTGCCAGGCAATGATGTCATTTCCGCACCGCTTCGATGATTGCGGTAGCCTCCTTCTCCACAGCCTGGTAATGAAGCAGAGATGAGCATGGATTAGGACAGGATCAGATTGGATCGGACTGAGGAAATTTTTGTTGTCTAAATGTGATTATTCTAACCATATCAAAATCTGTAGTTGTGATCCGATTTTACAGATTTGAAATGCCAAAAACGACAGTGTCTATTCTTGTCTTCAATCAGTCGTCTTTGGCTAAAGGTAAAATAGCTCCAGCAGTGCTTTTGCCTCACGAGGCAAAATAAACATGATTTTACACATGGGCGGATGAGGACTGGATCGGACTGATGATTTTCAAAAATTTTACGGATCAGGACTGGATCGGATTCAATTCTATCGGATCAAGACTGGACTCGGACTGAAACATTTCACAGTTCGCTCATCTCTATAATGAAACTCGCTCCTGCTTAGCGAGTTTGACATAAACGCTACCGGCCTTGGTTGAGTGAGGCTGACACCGCCACATCGGATGCATCGCATTCCACTACAAATGGTTCATTAACCGTTTGAAGTGATGCTTCTGCAGTGGACTTAAAAAAACTCCCTAAGCAAACAACATCCAGTGCAAACGTTTGCATTGCTTTCAACCTAGACATTTTATCCGAAAAACGAGGAATACATTTTGTATGTTACGTGGATAGACGGATGGAAAGTCGACTTTTTATTTACTGGTGAAGGCAACTCTTAGGGGTTTTAGTCTTTCGGGGTGCAAGTTCCATCCATCACGATAACCCTGAATACTGATTTCCAGCTCTGATGGTATCGAGATGCTGATCCTTTCTTAAGAGCATCAACTAAAGTAAACGCTCAACATTCATGTCGTGCTCGACTTTTGAGTCCAACATCCCCCTCCACCGTCACTCTGTCCAGACATGTGTGGAGGCAGGTAGATGGCGCCACATGCAAATAAATGGTCACCGCTAGATGGTGCCCATAAGTTGCAAGTCACTGTGATAGTCACCACTCACCACAAGCGAATTATCGTAGTTCACTTATCCCTATATAATGATAGTGCAACTTAGTAGTAGTAGAGTGAACTCGTCGAGGGAGCTCTATTGCTGTTGGTTGCTTTCCTGTTAGTTAATGCCCCGAATTGCCATCTTTCGCTTGTGCTTATCTCAGTAGTTCAAGGCAATGCAGTCAACTGCAACACATGGAAAAGTATGTGCAAGTTTTCCCGAGTCAACAATTACATCATATATCCTTTGAAATGCAGGAACACCGTTGATGACTGCAAACTAAGGTTGTATTATCCAGATAACTGAGAGTTTTTTGCAATTCGATATCCGGATATATTTCTGTCGGTTAACCGGATACAAAAGTAATGCTACTAATGAGCTTTACACTTTTCAACGCCCTGCAAATCATCAAACTGACTATGATGCTTACTACCCAGCCCGGCTCTGAGGAAGCAGAAAGGTCATTCAGTGCATGTGGTCTCTTCGCTACGAATCGATGCGTTGTGCTTCACAAGCAATGCGTTGCCAAGGCAGTAAATGTTAAAAACGCACGGTTTTCGTCATGTATGCAGCGCTGGTTTTAACCCGATTTGACCGGTTGCTTCTAATAAGACCCCGCGCTACACCTACTAACCTATGCAAACTTGCTGCTTGTGTAGCGTCGACTCGCGGGTTCACAGTGCGTGGAATCTGTTGCCATAGAAAATCAAAGTGAACTGCGCGGTTTTCAACGCCCGCATCATAATTCGTTTTTGTGATGTGATTGTTACGATGTTCATTGTTTATAATGTGATTGTTACGATGTTCATTGTTTATAATGTGATTGTTACGATGTTCATTCTTTATAATGTGATTGTTACGATGTTCATTGTTTATAATGTGCAGCCTGTTTTTTAATAACACCTACAGTAGTTACTGTGGAGAGGGTTTAAGTTTTGAAGCTGTTTTCTTTTTTGTTTATAAAAGCGTTTTGTATTTGGCAGATCAAGTGTGAAATACGGTTCGATAGTTATTGCCGTTTCAGTAGTCACTTCTGAAGGTTTAAGTTTAGTTCGTAATTGCAAATGTGGCATGCGTTGTCAGTCTTATTCGATTTCCCTTCAGAGATCTAACGAGGCAACCTGAGATTGGCAAAAACGTTTGAAAAAAACTGGTTTTGATGCCAATTGCATGACTATTATACAGGTGTGCAAAAATAACCTTTCCTTAAAAAGCAACAGAAAATTTATTTAATGAATACTAACAGTTAAACAATTTACAAAATAACAGAATAGACGGTTTGGTTCACGTGAAGTCAGCCTTATGATGTTCTTAGTTCTTGTGTTGAAAGTTGCATCATGAAAAACTACCGAAAATGGCTCATGGCATCAATTTCACACAGATTGGTGTCGTAAACGTTCTGAGATTAGTCTAAAAATTGAATGTTACAAAAATATGAAAAAGTGCAAAGGTTGGATGACTTTCGTGGAATTTTTTGAGGAGACTACCGTACTTGTCTGTTCTGAAAAATTACAAAGTAGATTAGATATTGCGAAATCTGCAATCACTTTACAGTATACTTCTTTCGTGTTGAAAGAGAAAGGAATTTTTTAACTTTTTCCGGGATATTCAAAACTTGCTCAAATAACAGTTTGCACTCTTTCAACCGGTGCTCTAATAAGCGGGTTTCACTGCAACTATTTTCCGCGTGTAAAATACATATTGATAGGCAGGTATGGTTCTGGAGTTTTTTTATTAAGTTTAACAGTTGATTTTGGGCTATCTATTTAAGAACATGTTATTTTTCTGTAAATAAGCTAAATACCATGAGTCAAAGGCCAAGTGACTTGGGCCATAAACACTGAGTGGCAGTCAAAAGAGGGATATTTGAAACTAAGGCAAAAAAGGCTGAAGCCAAGAAAGAGGATAGTGCGTTCAACGAGCAGAGCTTCCTCAGAATATGAAGAAAAAGCTTTAGAAGAGCCACACGGCCCACATCACAGTGAAAATTGCGACAAAGTAATCAGACAGACTGATGATGTTATGCCAGGCAGCCAAAGGGGAGCTTATGTACAAGAAGTGAGGTAAGTCATTTGGACGGTGCTGAGTCTGAAAAAGGAAGTTCGTCGTGACCTGCTGCCTAAGCGAAGATCATGCTATTTGATCAGGTCAGGCAAAACAGATGAGGAATCCCACAACTTGTTATTGATTTCTGGTTTTCCAGTCTGCACCTAACGTCTTGAAATATACTTCTCGTAGTTTGGAAGTATTTCAAGACGATTATTATATCTGCGAGACGAAAAACATATTTAAACTGTCATCGTTATGTTTTTTCATCTGCTTTCAGCATTTTTATGGGTTAATGCTGATGAAGAAAATCTTTTTATACCTTCCTACAAACTCAGTCCTGCACGCGACCCTTGCCTCATCAAGCCTCGTCATTCTTCGCACCGCTGCAGCAACACGTGACTGAGCACGTGTTAGCACGTGACTGAGCTAGTCCACTGTTTGACATTCTATATGGGCGTGCGTGGTTCATTACACTAGGTTTCTGTACTTTCATACTCGTTTTTTCCAACTGATTTCTGTATGTTTGTGATTGTTACTAAATATTACACCCTAAATAACAAACATGGTATCAACAGGAAAAAAAACTTAAACATCAGCGGCAATCTGCCATTGTTCATGTGCGCTTCTGCAATAAAAAGTCTGCACAAGTCTTCAAAGTGGTTTCAGATTATCAGTTTAGCAGCTACAGTACTATGATCTTGATGATAACAAAAGGTTAATAAACCTTTTGTTCAAATTTATTATTATCAAATACCGAAGCATTGTTATCAAATGTCAAAACGTATTAAGTTGTGAGGAGGGCGGGTTTGACATAAAGTCTTTTGTAAATAAAGTTAATCTGACAAAAAAAACTTGGTTTGCCTCTTTCAAAGCTTCCAGGTTAGTGGAAAACATGCAGCATCAACCACAACATGAGTATTTTTATTGAAATTAGCACAAAATTAATATTTGAAACAGAAATCGATTTTTATCATATAAGTGTAATATAAAAAACAATAACCATGGCACCTGCCTCACTTTATCTCTTCCACTGGAGTTTACAATTGTAAAACAGCAGGTAATTTTAAGATATATTGAATAAATTAAATGTTAATTCAACGTTGTCCAAATATTTTGAAGCAAGAACACAGTTTTTTTATTAAACTAATAATTTTATCCAAACGTGGATGTGCTGCATTTCTACTGCGTTTACTCAAATGAATAATTCTGTTGCGCATAGGCTGCGGTTGTGGTTTTCTTGATGCACCGAGGTAGAAGTGTAAGCATGTGCGTCCGCAGAAATTTTTCCAGGGGGAAATGCCGATATTTTGCTTATGTTTTTCAGCAGGACTACCACTCGTTGGGATTTTTCCCAAGACTTTGGGATTTCAGTTCCAAACTTAGGATCTTGGGAAACACCTTTGTAATCGCACGATATCTTGGGTTTTTTGATATTATGCATTAAATAAGCATAAATTTCACTTATTCCTAGCTTGCTTCCAACAAGAATCATCAGGAATTTCTTCTAAAATTTGTTACTTTCAATATCAAACGCACCATGCACACAGTTTGTATGAAACACATTCAGTCATGGTGGTACTCGTTCAATTCCTGTCTGGGCACAGATTGCCGAGTTTCAAGTCTTCACCGTCTTCAGTTGCTAAAATTAGGTCTCTTTGAGTGACAATGTGCGTGACTGTACATTATCAATTTCAGTGTTTTAGGCTTTTTCAAATTTTCTCTACACTTTTCAAAAATTTTTTAATATCTTGGAACTTTTTTCGAACATTGGGATGTTTCGTAAGTGAACACTGGGATTTCGTCTGATTCTCAGTGGCATACAATGCAAATAAACCTTCACAAAAGGCTTTACCCTTTCTAAACCACATAGACAACGCCCCATGCATGTTACTAAAATACGCAGTGTTGGCAGCACTGCTTCTCCACTCATGCTACTTTTCATACAGTATAAAACGGCGTGGCTTACCACTATCAGCAACCAGTATCTCGCTGCATTACTTGTCAAGATGTCAACGTTCAACAGCAGTGGCGTAACTAACGGGGACAGGTGAGCGAACCACCGCCACCCCCCTGACAAGCTAAATGTAGAAACCGGGCCCCACCTTAGCTTATATTTCGATATTCAGTATTCTTTTACTTTTCAATTGGTTGTTGCTTTTTTGCGTTTTTCGGAATGTTTTCCGGTGATTTCGGATTTGTGTATGCGTGTAAACATTCACATCCGGATTCACTATCATTTTTCAAACTTTTTCTAAGTGTTGGCCAGTGGGCCCTCTTCAATTAAGGTTCCCCCCTGGCTCAAACCTCTAGTTACGTCACTGTTCAACAGTCACAAGCGGCAAACGACCTACTTCCGTAACTTGAAGTGAACCTTTTGAAGCTTTGTTGCCATGTCATTGCTACGCAATAAAGACTAACAGTAGAANAACATAGTCGCAAATTTCGCAATCTGCCTCTGCAATGAATGGGCGGATATGAGTGAACTGCAAGCTAATCACTGCATGACACNAGAACAGTGAACCTGGCTCTTGTGCAATGTATCATATCGTCAAACAAACTGTCGTTGCAAGAATTGAATCAATTAACCGGATCTAAGCTGCTAACTTAAGGTTTTCTAGGAATTTTTGGTCCTAGTTACACATTCCAGGGGCGGAAAATGCCCATTTTACCACCCCTTGCCGATGTCCATGAGTGTAAGTGATATTACTGGGAGTCAGTCAACAACTACTGAATACAAACCAGAGCTATATAGTTTCAGCATATCAGAGTTTCACTTAGAAACATATAAGCATGAAAAAGATCAAAAGACAGGGTCATGGAGAGTTGCTACTGTTGCAACCTCTCCGGTAGTGTTGCGTTGATTGTATGATTCACCACGAACGGGATGTGCGTGAAGAATAACACCATGATATGTGTGGCGCGAGCAAGCATTAGTAAGAGAGATTGCGAGCATGATCTCTATTGTTGCTTGCTGCCACGGTTCGAAGCTTTGCGCACATGCCGCTCGGGATGTCCGATCGCAACAAAATGGTGCTGTGACCAGGATGTGAAGGTCGTGCTGAGTTCAGCCTTCACACAAAGAACGTGCGATCGGTGCGGTTCGTTGTAAAAAGGAGGGGATGTTGTTACAACCTCTCCGGTAGTGTTGCGTTGACTGTATGATTCACCATGAACGGGATGTGCGTGAAGAATGAAACCATAATACGTGTAGCGCGAGCAAGCTATAGTAAGAGAGATTGCGAGCATGATCTCTATTGTTGCTTGCTGCCACGGTGCGAAGCTCTGCGCACATGCCGCTCGGGATTTCCGATCGCAACACTACACATTTTTCATTGGTTTCCCTTCAAGTAGAAATGGGTAATGATCTTCTTTTAGTCTTTTGACGAACAATGTGGCTGCCCCCCCTCGTCTCGTGACTTCTGTACCCTTCCCAAAAATCTAATCCTGGCGAAACGTTTGCCGGAAAGTAACATTCAAGTCACAGTGACACAAATGCAGATTTATGAGTCCTCTCGGGAAATCCTTTGCAAACCGCCAAAGAAAATAAACGTTTCAAGCAGCAGTTTCGGGTTTCGAAAGCGGAAGGTAAGCTTGTGTAACAGAATACAGGTTTTGGTCATCATATAAATACGCATTCTATGATTAACAGTTTCAATATTGTTGCTGTGCATTCATGAAACACAAACTGACAAATACGCAAAGCAGGCAATAAACTGACCTGAGAGTTCTGAGCTTTTCTCTGGGATTGAGTGACCCTTTGCGCCAAATGAGCAAAAACAGCTGCCAGTTTAGAGAAGTTTGAGGTCATAGAAGACTCGCTGAGACTGATGGTTTCGTTACCACCTGTTCCAGTGTTCCAAACTCCAACCATCTGCTCAAGTTCACCTATCTTCAAAACAGTAGAACAATTCAGTTTTGTTTTAACTTTAGCTATGTTGGAAATGTAAATGGCAAAATACAATGGGATCGAGTTTAGAGAAAAAAGACATACCTGTAAATGTAGAGGCAAATTTTCTATTTGTTCCAAAACTTGTTTGGGTGTCTCCTGCAAGTTATAGTTGCTTTGTTTAGGCGATCCGAAAATGCAAGCATCATTGTGAACAAATATTTTACTTTGAAAGATTCGTAGTGAACAAATACGGTGATGACCATAAAATAGACGTATAGCAGAAAAACGGCGATGAACACTTTGATAAAACTTGAGAGTTATTGACGTCAGTGATGAAAGAAACACAAGCTCACTGTTGGTGCTTCGGATATCCTAGTAACTCTGGCAGATATGCAAAAATCTAGTTAAACTGGTGTATTTAAGGATTTATTGAAAGCCTAACGGCCATATGGCACGAGAGTTTCCGCTTTACAACGAGCAGATCCCATGTGACGAAGTATCGCTTGAGTTCAAAGGAAACACGTTCAAACTCAACTCTGATGCTGTTTATGTGAAGCTTGGTGGGAAACATAAAACTCCAAGCCTTTAGGCAACAGTTGTATTTCAGAAGCAGAGAGGGCCCTGTTGGAACAGTTGTTTAGAACGTGTAAAGAATCTTTCTTGGACGGCAAACGCTTTTTGAAACCAGTCCGTGAAAACACTTGGTGGCGCCCAGGAAAGGAGCAAACTCACTTGACCGTTTTAATCGAGCAGCAGGTTGGTCTGTTGTTGTAGTTTGCAGTTTGATCACAATGTTTTGGAGAAACGTGTTGACAACTATTTTCAATTTGTGGTCCTCTGGACCATAGAACATGTAGAAAAACTCGTAGAGAAGTCTCAGAAAGGTGACGTTGCAGCCTAATGTTTCTTGATGTTACTTTTGTATCACTGAATAATCCAGGTTTGATTAGATAATAATTTGAAGTGTTTGAAACGTTTTATTCACGTCTCACATGGTGGCGCTACTACTAATCACCAGGCCCGTCACCAGGATTTCGCAGAAAGGGGGTGAAAAGCCGCAGGGGGGCCAAAAGCCGCAGGGGGGCATATTTTTAACTACAATATTGGATGTATGCAGCAACCGGGTAACCAAACGTGAAATGAGGGGCACATATTTTAAATGGGGGGCCGGGCACCACTGGCCCCCGGCTGGCGAGGGCCCTGCTAATCACCCATCTAATTAGGTTTGGTTGCAGGTTGTTGTTCTTCAAAAGCGTAGATTCCCTGTGCAGTGGTGTCGCGATTCTTTCGGAAATGACGATGGTTCGGATCGATTCTAACCTTTTTTTGTAAAAATTTTTCAGGAAATATAAACAGCAAAATTATAGTGGCACGCTATTTAAATTTTGCTACCTGTTTCTCAACCGGATTGAGAGAATGGTTGGGGAGATGAGAAGAGAAGAGCGGGTCTGCATCCCCGGCTTGCACTGGTTCCGTTGCAACTCCAATTCTGATCTCTAAGAAAGAAGCAAACGTAAATTAGCAACGATTTTAATTATTGCCAGTCAAGCTTCGATTGTTGATACAGTAATGGCAAAAACAGTTTAGCTGTAGGAGCCTGAGCACAAATAGCGTCAAATATGCATTTAAAAGAATATGTTTATTTGCCAGACAATAAATCTTGTGACACAATGAAAGGTACAATAGTCGGCAAAACGAACTAGACGCATTGTGTTCTGAAACACTGATACATAAAGTGCCTTTTGAACCTGCATTGTGAAGCTGGGATCACAGCCTTTGTTTTCGGCTTCCTATGCTATTTCTGTCTCAAAGGGATGCGTTTCGGTTGCCTGACGTTTGGAAATCATACTCGAGAAGAGAAACTAATCGTGAAATGCCTCATGCGGCATTTCCCGTTAACTTTGATGAAGCAGTGCATAAAGTAAAATCATCATAATTCAGTCACATAGCGTCGTGTATGTGCTGACCAAACCAACACCTGGCTGTTCCAGTTGGCTTCATAAGTTCTTGAATGGTTTGGTAATGGTAATGGTTTATTATTTTATATGACGCAGCTAATAAACAGATGCCATGCAAAAAGCCATCGCGCACAAATAAACCAACTGTCAGTGAACATTAGACCAAATGAAAATACAACGGCACAATAGCTGATCAGTGTAAAGTTACAAAGAGTGGTACTGTGTCATATGGCGTTGGTGAAGGACTGTGGCGGTCATCTAGTCAACCAACCCCATTTAAAACTTTTTGAAAAGTGTTGAAAAACAACAGTTGGAGATCAAATAAGCAAAGTTAGGGAAACAAACAAACACAGAATATGGTGAAGTAAATTTACAGGTGAAAGCGCATGCCTATGTACACAGATGAGTGGATCGAATTTAATTAAAGGAATTTGGTGTGGTTAAAAATATGGTTAAGTAAAATACAAATATAAAAAAGCAGAAAAAGTAACAAAAACTAAAAAAAAGCAAAACAGAAAAAATGGAGTGAAAAGAATAGGATGCGCACAGGAAAGAAAACAGACAAAAAAGTAAATGTACATAAAAAATTTAAAAAAATTACAAAATATTAGAACTCACAGTATTTTGATCTGGAAAAGTGAAAGGTTGTTATAGTTCATAATTATGTGTCTTTTTCAAGAAGGAGGTGTTTCTTAAGCTTCCATTTAAAGGTAAAAGTGGTTGAAGACTTAATATAGTCTGGTATTGAAGACCACACTTTTGCGCCAACAAACGTAAGGGAACATCCCACTCGTCCAATGGTTCCTACACGTCCAGCAGTGAAAGGCATCTAATCATTTTGAACAATGTTTCACCACTTTTCAAATAATCCTAGATCAAGAAAATCATAAAATCTTTTGTGTGCAACTTGCAACTGCGTGCTGTATGCCAGTGGTAGTAACTTTACATTGAACGTCATTTACTGATTTTCTGCCAAAAATTTTTAAAAAACTGAGAAAGGCGATGACTTGGCAGAGGGTACTGCTATCATGAGCATAAAATCATGTGGTGGTTCAAAACACGCAACGGTTTTTGCTTCAGGTCGCAATAACCCTATGAAAATATTTTATGCCCCTCTGTCTCGTTGAGGTTGACATACATAATCTTGACGTTGGAGTTATGGCAAATAGTTTGCAGATCCTTGATAATGGGCTCTTTCATGATGGCTTGTTTTGAGAGCAGGAGAGAGAGTTGGACTCCACTGACATGAATGTATTTTCCGTTATTTACCAAAACTTTGAATTTTTGCAGGGTATCTGCTCGAGACCCAGAGTTTAATGTTTTACAAACTTTACTTACAGCACAAGATGCGCGGTTGTTTTTCTCACTGGAAGCTTAGAACAAATGCAGTTCAGATTTTCCACCATCAACACCCTCATTTATCCGACTGCATGTAAAAACTAAAATTTCCAATATCGGAATGATGGCTTTAACGCAGGGGCTCAAACACGCTGGCCCCGGGCCGCATGTGGCCCGCGAGAGCATTTTGTGCGGCCCGTGATGCTTTTCGGTAATTTTCAAATGTTTAAAGTTTACGTTATTTAGTTCATTTACCGGTGTTTACAAGTGCTCGTTCAGCGAGCGAACAAGTTTTCTTTTAAACGAACGTAAAGACGGTAAGAAATGATCTGCCAATAATAATTCACGACACCTTTCGCAGGAAATAAGATGTAAAAGCTGTTTCTTTTCTAGTAAGCTTCGGGTACCGGCATTGCTACGTCAGCTTCATAATGTGGCCCTCGGGTTACTTTACAAGTCCTCCTTTGGCCCTCCGAGCAACTTGAGTTTGAGACCCTGCTTCAACGGGAATGCCTTGCTCGGGGCGCACAGGTTTTTGCGCTGAATTGAGAAACGTGGCTGATAATGTCGATGCTTTCAACTTCTGAGTGCTAAGTGCTTGCATGTGACAGACCAATTTGAAATACATGCGACGGAGTGAAGGAGCCATTTACGTTCATTATACCGTGGATCTGCAAATATATTCTTTAGTGTGTTTATGTGCGTCTTGCTCAACACACTCTCATCGGAAGACTTATTCCTGGGAGAGGGTTAAGAACGAGTCATCGCAGTGCTGCCGGTCTACTGGTGGAAACAAATATTATACCACGCAGAGAGAAGTAGCTACTGTCTGCCAAACAATGTAGCAGAGCTCTGGAAGTAAACAATTTGCGCCCAATCGCTACCTTTGTTGAGACATGCTTGCTTGTCTTGTGACGACACAATTCTCTCTGACCCAGAAACGGATTGTTCAATGTCACGTGGACCTTCGGCGTATCCGTCGTGTCCTTCACTGTCACTGCCGCTGGCGGAAGAAGACAGATCACCCCCCCTGCTTGCAACGTCAGAGGGCACACTGAGCGACGTAGATGAACACGACACCGGCACTGCTGAGAAGAAAACACGTTTCTTGTCATTTTTTCGGTCTTCGCTTTTCCGGATGCTGCGAAGCCATTGAGCGATGCCTAGCAAGGTAATGCAGTGTCAAAATCGAAAGGAAATTTTTTCATATGAACAAAAGAAATACAATTGCAACAACTGAAACAATAAACTAATGATCACTTGCATTGCTTGCACTTTTAAATTTAGAGCAGTTTTCTACAAAACTTCTTCACGAAATGCTGAACTCATTACCCGGCGCAAACCCTATGCTTTGTGTGCATTAAAGTTTGTCTACCTGCGCTTCGACTGTATCGGAAATTTGCCTTTCGTCGGCACCACTTTTATCTGCATAATGTGTTTTTTACTGTGTATGGCACTTGCAGCTACAAACAGCGGGCCTGCCTCCGCAATATAATATTTACAAGGATGTTAATCATTGTGTAGCAACGAAGAATTCTGTCCATACACTTGGGAACATTCAATGCTGGAAAGGTTGGAGAGTTGTACTGCACAATACGGAGAAGCAAAGAAAGATATAATATAATAGGCAATCTAACAATGCCAGGGATATCTCAATTAACAATAACATGCACAGAAAACGATAAAATATTTTGTTTGGCTTTAACGTTGAAATTGATAACTGGCGTGTCCAATTGTACCATAAGTTGTTTTACCCCAGTTGCATTCCTATGGTCTGGGGTGCGACACCCTCAGTTGAGATAAGCAAACACTCATGCATCATATAAAGGCGGTGCAGACTGCAAACATCACCTGTGAAATTTTTAGGATTTTTTTCAATTTTATGTAATTTGTACTTGGAATATTGTCACCATCGTTTAAAATGATGTGATTATCATCGACATCTGTTGTGCGTCAACAAACAGCATAAAATTTCAAGCAATTGTCACATTTTGCATGATATTGATGAATAGAAATCAAACTGCTGCTGCAAAGACATTGGTGAATCATGCCATTATAAATGAGGCGCACAGAACTGGTGATTCAACGACATGGTTCTTTCAGAAAAAATGTAGTTATCTTCGAGAGAAGTGCTCAAAGTGTTGCAAACACTTTCCGTGACCTTATTCAACCAAAGCGCCAATCAAGCAAGTGTTTTGATAAAACGTCACTGCAGCTATATTTCCGCTTAAGGAATTGCTCGAACCGATCTCTTTAGCAACCACTTACAACTGTTTTCTTCGTCGTTAGAACACAGTTTGCTCTTATTGGCAGCACTACTAGCGTCGTGGCTTTCCCAAGAACTTCCAGCCTCATGGTTTTCGTCCATCATTTCAAATTTTTGCAAAAGTTTCCTCAACCGAAGGTTTTCTTCATTAAGAAGCTGGTTTTCCTGTTTGATCTCGGTTACCATAACACCTGCACATAGTAGATAAAAGGAAAAGCAACATAATAGTTTCTTACATTATGCACAAGAGTAAAAAGTAGCAAATTTTTCTACTTTCACTTGGTGAAATGTGTAGTGACAGTCAGCAAACAAAGTCTATCAAATTTTTGGTACTTTTTCTGAACGTGAGCGAAGCTGAAAGGATGTAGCACAAACTTGCAGCATTCCACAAAGCTGCAGCATTCCACAAATTCAATGAACGATCGTCCAGGGAGTGAGAAAAGTTTTTCGCAGCACAAAGTAAGGCATCAACGATTTATAATAAGTCTCGCAGCTCCTTTCACTTTCATAAGATATTACAAAATCCGACCAAATGTATTTTTCAATAATGTTCTCAGCCTTTCTCAAAACCCAAGTCACACAACTTTTGCAAAAAAGTCTTGTCTAAAGTTACTGGGTAGTTCATCAAAAAGTTACCTTCAGCAGTCTAACAATATCACCGGCCAGTTTTCTGTATATACCATAACACTAGGGATGTGCATTATGGAACATTTAGAGGTTCTGGAATATTCCGGAATCTTTGTTTTGAATCCAGAATATCGAATTCTATTCCGAAATGACTTCTCAGGAGCAAAATGAGCTGATCGCGCAGAGGTTTAGAACACCAATCAGCGACCACATGACCTGTTACTTAGCTCGTTACGTCACTACGCAATGCGT
>JGI24021J15306_10005650_pt1 | contig 14881 bp, 7 predicted proteins | sample Ectturendosymbi1_FD_15306 | JGI IMG/M metagenome (IMG submission 15306)
GTTACATAGATCTAAGTCTGTCGCGACATGTTCTTCGATTTTCTGTCGGATGTCTCCGCTGGACTTTATTGCCACCGTCAAATAGCCACTTGAATGTTTCTTGACTTGACTGCAACTTCTTCCTCTCTCATGTTTGCCGCTTTTGCTTTTTACAGAACCAACTGGATCATCTCTGCACTTGTTAAAGGACGATCCCCTTCTGTCCATGTTTATTTACTAATAAGCTCAATAAGGCTGCCACATTTTCATCGCAAAGCGGGAGGACAACTTACGACTGTCACTTACTTGAGAGTATTATCTACACTTAATAAGACAAATAACGATTAGGCGGCCTATTGATAAGTTTTAAGCATTGCTGTAAGACGTCCAGAGTGGACGATGTTTCAGTGAAAACACACAAAACGAAATCCTTATTTACTTGTCCTATTTAGCTCATGGATATTTTGCAGTTTCCTTAAATTTCTTTAAAATGTAAAATTGCCTTAAACATTATTATGAAACTAATTGCATGAAAGATGTTTTAAATTGCACACCAGCTTTAGTAATAGTGTAGTACAGTGTTTTTCAACCGGGGTTCCGCGGAACCTCAGGGTTCCACGAGTGGCTGCCAGGGGTTCCACAGAAACAGACCGAAGTTGCCTGGGACGCAATTCGCGATCACAGTTCTATGTGGTTGCAGCAATATAGACACTTGGATCATTGCATAGGGTTCCATGAGCAATGTAAACCTTTGCGGAAGGTTCCACTGCAGCAAAAAGTTTGAAAAGCACTGGTGTAGAAACTGGCCTAATTAGAAAAGTTTCTTTTTTTTAGGTTTGTGGCTGCATCAGGAAAAAATNGTCCCACATTAGCGTAATGCGCCANAACGCTGAACTAAAACTGTGCAATCTTTATCAGTTCGCTGAAGCATTCAATGGTATTGCAAGTTGAAAAATATTTTGCCTTCTTTCATGNTCCATCATTTTTCAAAAAATTGCATTTGGTTGATGCTCTTTTTGCCCGAACTCAAACAAGTTTTGGTATTTGGTCAAACAGTTTAGCTTAATCAACAGAAACGTTTCTCTCAAGCAGATACTACTCACATGGTTCAACATTTTTCCATTCAGTAGTTTGCAAACGGAGGAATCTAGTCAAAGTGGCCCTCCCATAAACGAAGCTACGCCACCAGCTCGTATGTTGTTGCAGTGGAGTAGGGACAGCTTCCTGTATGTAATTACGATATATCATAGCCAGTAGCGTAACTGACGGGGCGGAGGGGCGAATTGCCCCTGGCAAGCTAAATGTAAATATCAGTCTACCAAGTAACTTATCTTTGTTTTAGCATTCCTTTGGTTTTCAGTAAGTTGTTGTTTTTGTGAGTTTTCAGATTATTTTCCGGTGATTCAGGGTTTTAGTTTAGCCATCCACATCCGGACTCACCATCATTTCTCAAGTTTTTTTCTGAGTGTTGGCTAGTGGACCCCGTACAGTGGCCAGTTGGCCCCTTTTATCTAAGTTTACCACCTTGGCTCAAACCTTTTGTTACGCCGCGGATTATAGCTATATAAAATAAGAAATGTGAAAAGGAGGATATTTTGACATTTTTGAATGTCCTCATATATTATTTCATTTCTCATGAAAAAAGTGGATATGTACTCCAAAAAGAGGACGCATGGTAGCCCTACTTAACAACGCTGCTCATATGCGACCTGTGCAAAACTCAGAAGCAAAATCTACCAGTAACGAGTAGAAACGTAAGCTAATGCGTTCTACGTGGCTTGGCCTTGCATTCACTAGATTCAGATACCTGAGCGATTTTCAGGAAAACAACAAGTGTAATAGTTGTTTCGTCACAATACTAAATGATATACAAGTGAAATACTGCCGTCTGGACGACCGATAATTTAATAGCGTCTACAAACAAACTTTCCTCGCTGATAAAAATGACTAAGTGGCACGCACATGTCGTACGTATGGCTAAACACGTGAACATGGTGAGGGACCCCTGTTTGGTGGGGCCCCTGGGCCCGGGCCACTTGGGCCCTCCTTAAATCCAGCGCTGGCAGCACCCCCTATTTTCGCGCTATATTTCGTTTTTAGGTCAGTTTGATGTTTTACATTGATATTTAGCTTTGCATGCACAAAGAGTGTTGAATATATGTCCTTGCTGCACAAACGTTTTTGCACAAAGCTTAATATTAAACATCTATTTGTTACTGCTCGGGAAACATTGCAAATGACGAAAATCTGGAGCTTTTAGTTCCGGTGTCACAATAGAAAAGTATAGGAACAGTCATGGTCTGTCAATTAAGCACAGCTAACCTGGAACTATGAGCCTGGATTTGTGAGTTCTGCAGCGCCAGGCTGGTAAATGCAGAGACCAGTGACAGGCAACCGAACTTTTTTCATCCTAGTGCTGGTGAGTGGCAGCGTACCCAAATTGTAGACTCTGAAGCTTTACAAACCACCGTGCATATAACACACTGTATTTAACTGGTAGTGAATCTTACTTGCAATGATTACATGTGGTATATATTTTTATTCTAGACAGTGGAAAGTAAAAGTGAAAAATCATAAATGAAATAGGCATGGCGTCGTGACTGTTTGCCCAATTTTTTTTCTGTTATCAGTATAGCTCCTTTGTACCTCCTTGTTAGGTGGTGATTTGTATTGCGTGTACTGGCTTTAATACTACAAGAGGTTGGAAATTATCTCTGAGGTGATGTTGCACTTGCATGTGGAGTTGGTCTGGATTTGCAATGCAAGGTGTTTGGGTGTGATTGGTAGAAAGAATATGAGCTGTATTCCAGAACGCGCCTTAGGCACATGCTTGCCTTGACCTTTTCTCAGCCTCAAATCATGAATACTGTAGAACATAATTTTGGAGTAGGCCTACAGTTTTGAACTGCGTCAGAGTTGAAACAGGTTTTAAAAGTCAAGCTCAAGACGTGCTTGAGTTCAAATCTCAAGTCGGCTTCTGGAAAATACCATTATCACCGAAATTAAGCCAGACTTAAATACTGCCTTACGATTTAGTTTTAAAGCATGGAGTAGCACCCAATGTTTCAGCCTATCTTAAACTATGGCTACTTACACTGAAACTTTGAAAATTATTTCACACAAATGTTGATGGATCGTAGCACCGTTTCATTATGTTGCAGTTGACTGCATCGCCTTGAACTACTGAGGCAAGCACAAGAGAAGGATGGCGATTCGGGGTATTAAACTAACGGGAAAGCAACCAGCAGCAATAGAGCTCCCTCGACGAGTTCACTCTACTGATACTAGGTTGCACTATTATAATATAGGGAGAAGTGAATTACGATAATTCGCTTGTGGTGACTATCACGGTCACTTGTTACTCATGGGCACCGTCTAGCGGTGACCATTTATTCACATGTGGCGCCATCTCCAGGCTGCCACAATTAGTGAGTGACATCAAACAACTGCGTTAAGTATTTCCAGGAAAACAATTGCCTGTCCCAAGCGATAGACACTGCTTTCCCTAGCACGGATGTGTGTGTGATATGATCAGCTATGGTTGTTTCTGTTCTCGACAAGGGCAGATCCAGCCAGTGAGGATGAGGGGGAGCGATTTAAGTAATATTTGGTAGTCAAGTCTCATTAACAGCTTCGCTACTGTAAGCGAGATGGAGAATACTTCACAACACTGCTGTGACAAAACAGTGGACGACAAAATGGTTCTGTATCGCGAATGTTGTTTTCCGAGTTGTACAAAATAATGGTGTAAAAAACACTTTCGTAGGTTTCAGGAGGGGATCGCCCCAATCCCCCCCTGGATCCGCCCCTGGTTCTCGATATGTTAAGTCAATGCGACTGGGACAATTGCAGTTGGTGAATTGTGACGTTATTTTAAGACCACCAGCGTGGTGCGAAACAAATGTTCTGTTTGATTAAATGACTGTAAAGGGAATGTTATGCGTGTGAGACAATAGCATGTCACTGCAGCATAGCAATATACAGAAGTGTCACCATTGGTTCGTTGAAAGAAAGACGTCATACGTCATAACACTCCGCTCCGTCGTGGAAAACGTGATGCTATTTATTCTTTATAAAATTTTTGTTAGGAGTTGCAGCATCTCAACGAATCACAGTCACGAACCGCCACTGAAGCGCTTCCTTCCACCATCTGTGTTCCAACTGTGCGATCTTGGTTGATGCTCGATGTCTTATTAAAACGGAATCTCCAGCACATGTATGAAGACGTAACAATTGAAAATAATCATACCCAGCTGCAATCGAGTGGGTTCTTTTAGGCAGGAATTGAATTATTTATTTGTTCTTTCCTACCCTTGTGATTTTGAAAACGTTTGATTCTTATTTGAAGTATAAACAGATAGTCTGAAAGAAAACTGAAGAAAATATACTATTATTGCAACACTCGTTAAAGATGTCGGTGGTTTTTTCGAGCCTTTCTGGAAGTAGTCCATCGACGCCATACAAATAATTTTAGGTTTGAAGAGTTGCAACTTCGTTGTTACTTATTTTTAGGTACTACGACAATTAATCGAACAACAATTTCATCGAAACGACAGTTTATCGAACGAAATTTCATCGAAACGACAGTTCATCGAACGACAATTTATCGAACGACAATTTATGGAACCGGCAGTTCATCGAACCGACAGTTTATCGAACTGACAGTTTATCGAACCGACAGCTTATCGAACCGATAGTTTATCGAACCGACAGTTTATCGAACCGACAGTTCATCGAACCGACAGTTCATCGAACCGACAGTTCATCGAACCGACAGTTTATCGAACGACAGTTTATCGAAACGACTTATCTGATTTAACTGTTGCAAGACATTATTACGGCGTGGTCATCACGCTGTAATGTATACCTGCAGCCATAACCCTCTACTTAATTTTGTCCAAGTGCAAAGTCCGTTTTTATCTTTCTTTAGTATCGACTGGTGTAGTTAGCAGGAGTAAGAACCATAAGCATAGGTCTAAACAGCAGTGAAGTACGCAGTTGTGAGGAATTGTAACAAAGTTTACAAATGGAATTCATTTAGTGAGAAGGCTAACGGAAGTGACTTTGAAAGATTTTATGTATGTCAGTGACAAACAAGGGTGTACGCAAGGGGGTGGGGGGTGGGGGGGTTAAAACCCGCCCGTCAAGCTTGATATTGTACAAAAACTTTTTTACCAAAGGAGATTAACTGTTTTCGCATACTTTTTGCTTGTTAATTTGTCTCGTTTCGATAAACTGTCAGTTCGATAAACTGTCGTTCGATAAACTGTCGGTTCGATGAATTGTCGGTTCGATAAACTGTCGGTTCGATGAACTGTCGTTCGATAAATTGTCGTTCGATGATTTGTCGTTCGATGAATTTTCGTTCGATAAATTGTCGTTCGATAAACTGTCGCGTCACGTATTTTTACTAATTTGATGAATCTTGCCAAAAAACAATATGGAATAAATTGCTTGAAACTTNGGATTTCAGCAAAACGTCTTCATTGACAAATACCAGTGACAGTCAGTAAGCGTATTAACGCCATTAAGCGTATACACTCTACTACCGCCACGTATATATCCTCGTCTTCTTCCATGTATTTGTGCATTCTTTGTTACTGTGATGCCTGTTTAAAGTGTAGCATTGCGTGTGCAAGTGAAGACGTTACACAATACAATACAACAATCTCTCACCGTTATTTGGTAGTGGTTCTTTTAGGAAGGTATGTGTAAATTAAGAAGTTATTTAAACTTCAACTTTTATTTGAGGTTTTTGTCCCAATGAGAAACCCTCATGATTGTTCAAAAAAATCTAATAATAGATAGAGCTGCTACGTCGTACACTATTGATATTAGAGAATTAGAGATCGGGAGTCTTCGGGACCTTTCATAAACACTGATCAGCTTATGTATAGAGCAGAGGTCACCAACGTGGTGCCTGCGGGCGCCAGGTCGCCCGCAAGGGTCAAGTAGGTCGCCCGCGGGCACAGGCGTAGCCAAGGGGGCCATTCTCGTCAAATTTCTAGCATTTTTTGTCTTTTTGTGCGAGGTGTTGTCCCAAACAAAATACTGCAGCTCGCTGAAAGTTAAAATAGTTGGTTCCCCCAAAAATTTCGGGCTGGCTATGCTACCGCCCGCGGGTCTGTTCTAAAATTAACATTAGCGTGAACAGTGTCTTAATATTGCGGAATATCTTAATTGTTAATGCTAAAATATTTTAAAGATAAACTGAGCAACATTTTCATTTCAGAAGTGTGTATCAAACTATCAGCTCTTCGCATTAATGTGAACACAAGAAGTAGCTCTTAGCTTCAAAAAGGTTGGTGATCCCTGGTATAGAGTAAGAGTTGAAAGCCGCGTGATGCCATTTTGTTGGTCCATTATGACAATCTACAAAATGCATTCCTGCGGGTAGGACATGAAAGGAGGGCGTAGGTTTTCAGCTAAAGTATTGCTGCTTTATTTATAAACTGACTCCTGGCTGGAATTTACTACCGCCATATCAGTTTTTCAGCGCAAACAAAAACTTTCTTTGGTTTCTTCGTGTTTCGTAATCGCGATGCCAGTATTACCTTCTTTTGAATGTTGAAAGTTGTTTTGTAGGACTTCTTCATGCCAAGGTAAAAATCCAATTCTACTATATCTTCTTTTAATGCAAAAACGCGCTTTCAAAAATCAAAACGTATCGTTGGATTATTCATAAATACTTGCTTTTCACGGGCTGCTTGAGTTTAAGTAGTTGAACGTTTAACGTCACTGATCTTGTAGAGGTCTAGTTTAAAATTATCGATTCATCTAATTTCTTTAAAGCAATGTTGTAAAAAAATTGTGTTTTGAAAATTTTTGATAATATGGAAAACATAAGAAATAGAGGAATTTAAATTGGGCCAATTACGCTTATATTTCAATACCAGTTCAACACCCGTTAGCTCCGTTTTTACAACCAAAATAGAAATGAAAACACAACATTTAGATAGAAACAGTTTAATTGATGGCTGTTCATTGTCATATAAAACAGAAGTTGCTCTTCCGAGTTTATAGGCGTTTATTTTAAGCTTCTCTTTACCTCGCCTGGGCTAAACAAGCGGAGTTGGTGTTGAGAAAATTTTCTTTGATTAACATTCTTACTTGACACAGCCACACCAAACGTCAAATGGTTGGTTTCTTTTATCATCACGATCTTGCTAAAATTTTATTCACCTCCATGGGCTAAGTCGCAAATCACATGATGTCGATTTTTGCATGTGATCGTTTTCCGAATGTAACACCAAACTTTGGATGCGACAACTTCGCATAAGAAAAAGAACTGTTATCTTACCGCTTCGCTTTGATTTTTCCTCAGCTGTTAAATAAATTATGTGTTGTTCCCAGTGTTATTTTGCATATTTTCGTGCAAAAGTTTTTCAGATATTGAGCAAAAGTACACATGGACATTGAATGTACTGATAGGAAAACTTAATTTCATAAAGGAATAAAATTATTTTACAATAGATTTTATATGAATAAGATTTCAGTACTGTGGATGCGTAGTGGTACGTGAAATCGATGTCCTATAAAAATAATTAGCTTGACTGATTCGTTTGCTTGTTACCTTTGTGGAGACCCGCAACTTGAATAGGCCTACTACAGATATGTGCAAGTTTAAATCAATGCAAAAGATGAAAGCAGACCCGGCGGCAGATTCCTCGAAAGCTTTCACAGTAATTAAATCGCGAGGTTTCAATTTTTGATGTTAGGAGGGTTACTTTTTAGGGCTGATGCCGGCTGCTTAATGCACATTGCACACCTTTGAAACCAAAGTATTCAACACTTAGGCTGCACTTTCAAAAGCTGGAATGTTGAGGAAACGGTGGTTGGTCAATTCGCTCTCAAATATCTAAATAACAATTTTTTGCACGCAGGCTATATAAACTACGTTCTACACCAAACTACTATCGCGAATAAACTGAACCATGCAGAAACAAGGACCTCAGTTTGACATACAAGTAGCCAGTAATTTGTTTAGGGGTTTCGCATGAAACATAGATCAACACAACATTTTTTGAAAATCTAAAATAATGCATAAAATTTCGTGGGAGGCTTTGATTACCCGGTTTGTCCACCACCTTGGTTGCGGGCCTAATTCAATTTGCATGCGCATTAACTTCTGTGAAAAACAGTTTTGATCTTTTATTGCTTGAACATTCTCTTGAAGTCTTGAGTACTGTATACACAGCGCGAAACTTGCATTGATAAAGGCGAATTATTAAACCTATAGCAATCCACTCACGAAACTATATGCACTCTGTGGGCGTTTCTGCAGTCTATGTTTCATTTATATGCGTATAAACTGTAAAATAACTTTTCCTATATCATAACTGTTCAATGACAATTTTTTTCAGATCACATTTTTTCTTTAACAACTTTTTTTCAAAAAAACTTTTCAAGTTTAGGTTTTTCAAAATAGGTCCTACGTCAGGAAAACAACACCAACAAAATTTTTTAAAGTGCAGCAAAAGGAGCGGTAGCGATAACTCGTTGCTCTTTTTATTCAGTAACGGCTGCAGTAGCGCCGCTATTAAATTTAACAAATAGCGGTAGCGACGCTATTAATATAGTAGCAGTTGCCCACCTCTGCTGAAAACCATGTCACATGTTATGTCAGAACTGAGGTAAAACGCAGTCTTTCACTGCAGCACACCAACGTCATCGCCGACTTTCGCGTCTCAATCATCCGTTCAGCCCAGGCCGTGCGCAATTAACGCTTCGTGCGCAGACGTCTGCATACAAAGGCGCATTGAACTCACGGAACCAGTCGCCGACACACCAGACGCACCGCACTAGAAGCATCCCGTGTGCATACAACTTTAGTGGGGTCTGAGCTGTTACAGATGTCACCGTCAAGTAAGCAGAATATGCGTTCCAAACTTCAGCCTATCGTGTGACTACTTCAGCCTATCGTGTTCAGCTAAAGGCAAAATACCTCCAGCAGTATTTTTGCTCACAAGGCAAAATAGACAAAACTCAAAAATGTATGTTGTCATCATAATACAATTTCGGATAGTTTTCGGATACAGATAGTATGATTTCAACCAAAACAGGTTTGGGATCAGATACGGATGTCATTTTTCAAAAACAGGATAGGATCAGATAGCTAAAAACCACTATCCGAACATCTCTGTTGTGGTAGGTGACAAAGTTGGTGAACCTTCACTGTTTTGGGTTTGTTGCGAGCCTGGTGAACACCCTACCAAAATGGCCACCGTACGCCACTGATGATGAGTCAAGAAAAGGGATTGGATCAATGAATGTCAAACAAATTCCGTAATTTAGATGACATGATACACAATAGACCAGACTTGTTTTGCTGGTCATAGACAAGGATCAAAATATAAACAAACACACCAAACAATCTCAACGGATTTAAAAACACTTACCATTGCAGTAACCTGTAGTCCCAAAACTTGACCGAAAGTTGCGAAGAAGTTCAAAGGAATATCATCGATTCCATTCCAAATCTGGTTAAGCAAAAACGATAAAATCCAAATCCATCAAATTACTATAGAATACCGTCAGATTCATTTTCATTTATTGGGCATGCGAAAGACCAGGAAGAATATTTCTTGCAGCAAGGTTTGGCTAGCCGTGTGGAAATGAATGAGAGAGAAAGAGATGACTAAATGGAAACCGCTTTCATAAAAAAAACTTAGATGTAAACTCACCAGTGGCGTAGGAAGGGGGCGGGGCGGACCCCGGGCGGCACTTTTATGGGGCGGCACTTTGCTGATCAAATATTAACTTTTGAAATGAGTTCAAAAGTTCTAGCTTTTCGTTATTATTTTTAACTAAATTTTTTAAAGTTTTAACTTTTTTCAATTTTTGTGTTTAGAAGACTTAGACTGTTAGGCTAGCCCAAAAAAGACGACATGTGGGTGGGGAGTAAGCAAATTGATCAAATGTTCATTCAAAAGTCTGGATCTAATCCAATGTTCTAAAGTACCCCAGTGTTTGTCTTGAAATACGGGCTTTTTAACACACTCACTGGTGGAGCAATTGTGCCCCGGTCCCTACACCTTCCTCGCCAGACAAAGTCATTTCCGCCATCTCAGTCAAAAGCCCTTTGAACAAAGGAAAGAGATGAAATTCGACCGCGGATTAGCAAACATTAAGGCTCCGGTTGTTCGCGCTTTATATTGCCTTCCCTCTCAAAATCTGATAAAAAAGTTTGCGTGAAATCACGCTAAATAGTCAAGGCTAGCTTAGGCTAATCCTTTTTCTCGTATCGTTGGTTGCTCAGTAACGCCCCAATGGCACATCATAACATCACCTGACACGTAGGCATTGGCGACGAAGATTTCGCTGGGGCGGCGATAGCTCAGTGGTGGAGTGTTCGCCTCACAATAGGAAGGTTGCGTGTCCGGTTCGCTGGCACTAGGTGAATCGCCATAGCGCCCCTTGGGCAAAATCCTTCGCCTCAACTGCCCCGGAAAGAAGCATATTTCAGGCATGCCGCTAGCTGCCGTCGCCAAGATTATAAAAAATCATTTCTTGCACACCTCATGCTATTTTTATGTCAAGTGGGATATTTTCAATAAGTGCAGCAAGCTGTAGCTTTATAGGCCTATTCATTAGGTGGGCTTATCAACATTAAATTTTGGCGGTTGAAGTGAAGAACTCTGTGAAAATAACTTTGCTCAGTTTCAACAGAACTGCTATTTTTCTGCATGACGTAATGTTGTCGGAAAATGACGTTCTTGAAGCAGGATAGTGCAGTTGGTGTGTTTTCGTGGTTAACTTTGAGCTCAGATTGTCGGGTTGAACTGTGGGTAGAGTGAATCAGAGCCAGCCGATAGGCAGCGTGAATTTCGTAAGTCTCCTTTGTTCAACGGTATACTTAATATTTGCAGTCATAGAAAAATTCATTTCAACAAGAAAAGCTTTCAAAAGGTGTTGCTCTCAGTTTGATGATTTTAAGGAAAGAAACTTAGTCTGAAAACCTAACGCAAGGGTAAACGATATGTTTAGATATGATTGTGGCGTAGGATTTTATTAAAAGGGGGTGTTATTCAAAACAATTGTGCAACTAGGCAGGGCCGCAACCAGCGAAAATTTTCGGGGGGGCAGAAGTCGCTTTTGGAAACGATTATGACGCCATCGATGTGCAGTAAACCATGATGCGACCATTTTGCCATGATCTGCTTACCAAGAGCGGTGGAGGAACCTTTTTCATAGTGGGTCTTGGGCGTCCGCAGGTGGGGGTAAAATGGGCGTTTGCCCAACACGAATTGGGATATACGCCTAGTAAACCTGAAGTTAATAGAGTTAATTATTGCACTTCCGGTATGACACTCACATTGCACAAGAGCAAATTCGCTGTTCTGGTATCATGCCATGATGAGCTACTTGCAGTTCATGCATGTCCGTTCATTTGCCTGCAGAGGCAAGTTGCGATGCTTGTGAACGGATTGTTCTACTACTGGCCTTTACTGCGTAACAATAACATGGCAACAAATCTTTAACACTTCACTTCAAGTTGCGGCATTGGGTATTTTGCCACCTGTGACGGTTGAACGTAGGCGTCTTGGCAGGTAATGCAGCGAGACAGTGACTGCTGATAGCAGTAAGCCAAATAGTTTTATACTGTGAGAAAAGAAGCAATGACGCCGGAGAGCAGGAAAGTGACTGGGACATTTCCCCCTGTTCTTTCAAACGGGTTCGGAGGTGCCTTTTTCATTACAGTATTGTGGGTAATTCATGGTCTATCATGATCGAATTGAAACAAATTTTTTGTAGCTATTCGCGCAACAAGAAAATTCAGAATGGTTGTCTATCATTTCTGTTATTATTTTTGAGGTCAATATTGTTGCTGAACAGAAACAAAAATATTGGTAACGATTTGCTTGTTTTTTATGTTTCCATTTCCTTCAACTTTTTTGCTGCTCCCTTGCCCTTCCATTGTTTTGGCGTGCCTGAAAAAAAACATGAGTGAAAAAGAAGCATTGCTGCCGACAAAGTACATTTTTTTAACCAAAGTTCCCTCTAAGTTATGAATATGCGCAGTACCACCAGACAATTTGGGCAGTGAAATCTCATTCTCGCGCAATTGCAACATTCCAAAACATTGTGAAAACATTAAAACAAAGAGAACCTATTTGAATTATGTATGTACCTTGTTCGGACGATATTTTGATAAAATTTTATACTTATTCCAATAATTTACAAGTTTTGTAATTCACACTTTGACGTCCGGGTTGATTCAAGCGGTTCGCAAAAAAACAGCTGGATCGCACGTGGCTTTGCGCGGGAATCAAAGGTTTACAGGATCCGGATTTCAGGACTCGAGTGCGGCAGGATGCAGCACATTTTGAACAAACTGGGTCAGATCCGGATGGCGGCTTTATTCAAGTTTCCGGATCATGATCAGGATATTCAAACTTCATTGTTTTGGGACTTGACGCCAACTCAATCAAAAGAATTTTTGCAAAGATTTAAAGGGTGTAATGTAGTCCACATCAATTGCAAATGTGTGAAAGAGACGCTGTTACACCAGACGTGTCATGCACTGCAAAGCACCAGTCCACCACCATAGCATCCCATCAGTCCACTGACAGGCTCAATACAACGTGATGTCAGATTAGTAAAAATTGTGAGTTGTCGAGGTTAGAGATGTGGTGTTGCTGTGCCTATTTTGCTGTGATATCTATTTTAGTGTGCATCAATATCGGTTAGTTTCAATTTACTTATCGGTTTTTTTCATCAGCTACTTTTACTTAGTGGATATAGAAAGTCTAGCAACCTTAAGTTGTTTTGTGATTAGAAGTTTTATTGGTAATATTGCTTTCAGATTCATGTTTCATTGCATGAACTTGGTTGACTGCATTTTCTGGATCTGCCTTTTAGTGCCATTTTTGGTTGTATGTGTGGTTTTATTTTTCCCAGTCTGGCTTTAGTCAAAGTAAAGCTTTTTTTCTGTATGAAGACCATCCAAAAAGTACAAAAAGACAAAGTATTACATAGCATAGTAACAAGAAAGGCTGTAAGTGACAAAAACAAAACAAACGAGTGAAATTTTAGTACCGATAAAAAAAAACAATAAACATCAACATAACACAGATGATGGTGGGCAAGCAATGGTGAAGAATTGAGGCATGTGCGGATGAATAGGTGAGACAAGCATATAGGTGAAGGAAGCAAGCAGCAATAATGGTTATGAGGCAGAAAGCAAGGCATTTTGATACAACATTTCATTAAAAAAACAAGTAGCACGGGCAGAAAACAATGTTAATATATACAAATCGTGAAGAAATGTAAGTTTACCCACAGACCATATTGGGGTGGGTTGCATGGATGAGTTGTTCCCAACCAGATGCATTGTGTCACCATGAAGTTGAAGATTAAGGGGTATTAACAGGTTGTAGTATTATTAGCAGTAGACATTATTTTTTCCAATAAGTGTTAGGTACATGGAAAACAAAATACGTTTAGTAACTTGGAGAAGTATTTAGTTCTAAGGTACAGTTTCACAAAAAGTCACAACTTATCTATGTGTATCAACTACTTATTTGGCAAATGTAACAGGTGTCATGTCATTGACACCGTCATTCAGCTTTATATGACTGTGGGCCTGGGAATTAAGCTGAAGTCAATGTCCGTGAGGTCTTGGATGTGGACATCACTTCGTTTGCCTCGAAATCCTCGTATTGCAGCAAGGGTGCTCCTCAAAAGAGCAAATCTGAGCTTTGAGCTTTGTCCTTATGTATGTTATGACAGATGCATATGGCTCTCTGCGTTTTTCAGCTATTTCTTCTGCCAGTCTTTTGTTGACTCTGTTGCATTCTGGTGCCACCCCTCCAGTTGTTGTGAAGAAAAGGGGATTGAATGAAGACTTTTCTATGTCAATCACTCTTGTTGTACTTATCCTTCTACTCTTTTTCATGTTGTTGGTATACCTTTGCCAGGGACTTCCCAGAATAAGACTGTGAGGTAGGATGTGTGATCCAAAGAAAGTCAAAGAAAGTTTTCTCACAGCTATTCCACAGTCCTCTCGCAGAGATATCCAACCTTGCGTTGTCCGCAGTGTTGACTTTTCTTTCAAAGTCATTTTCATTGATTGGTAGAAGTGTGGGTTCGGTCTGAACATACCTACAGACCTCTCATTATTTGCGCCTGCGCCTAAGAGTCTCTCACTGAGTTGTGCCTCATTGAAGTGTAACCACCTAATTTGCATATGTGGCTGTGATCCACAGAGTTCGTCTCTCCACAAGCACAGTGGTTGGGTATGCCTTTCACCTTCCATCCATATCTCATGCAGACGGCATCAGTGAATTCTTGTTTCTTTACTGCATATCCAATCGCTTTGATTGGTAAGGCTGACAGTCAAGAAGATGACTCTTTTTCCATTGATCCTTTTATTAGTTGTTGTGACTCAGGGGTCATTTCTGCCAAAAGCTCATCACGGATGTTTTTGCATTTTCCATTTTAAAGCTTTGCTTTTCAGAAAGGAAGTGGCTATACGTCCGGTGACAGTGAGGTGGTTAGAATAAAATGCTGACTTTGTCATTTTAATAGCACCGTTGTGGTAGTGTAGCGAATGCGTCTATGTCTGCTGTGTGAATGGTTTTCGGTTCAACTCTCACCTTTGCGCCTTTCATTTTGGTAGCAGTCTAATGGTTGCACTTGTCAAGGGAACACTTTTTTGCTTTCTTCAAATGTTTTCAAACCTTTGTGTTCAGATGTACAGTTTTGGTTTAGGTCCAGGGGTTAGGTTTAGGGCTTAGTACATTTATACCAAACCTAGTGCGCTCTACTACTTGTCTCCTTGGCCACGCTCTACTTGTCTCCTTGGCAACACTTCTTCAAAAGCTGCCCTTGAACAAATCTCCAGGGCCTGATTGTATTTCTGCAGAGCACCTGCTGTATGCAGATGAATCTCTGCGTTTTT
>JGI24021J15306_10005651_pt1 | contig 14879 bp, 8 predicted proteins | sample Ectturendosymbi1_FD_15306 | JGI IMG/M metagenome (IMG submission 15306)
AGTTGTATTCTTGTATCGCTTCTGAATCACGGAATTTTTCAAACGAGTATTTTATTTGAAACAAATAAATTTCATCACGGGGGGCCCCCTTCCAGCGGGGGCCCCGGGGCAATTGCCCCCGTTGCCCCCCTTAATCCGGCCCTGCATCTGAGGTGAACACTTTTCCCAAAGAGCGCTACGGTGATTCACTCAGGGACTGGGGATCGAACACCCAATCCTCCGATTGAGAGGCGGGCTTCTCAACACACAAATTGAAAAAGTTAGAGACCGTTTAAAACTATATTTGAAAGTAATAAAGAAGGGTTAGAAATTTTCAACTCCTTTCAAAATTTAATTTTTATCACCTGCCACGCCACTGTGCCCACCTGCCTTGGATGGCCGTCGACCCCCTCTGCACGCCACCGTGTGGGCAAAAGCACGAGACACATGACAAAAACAATGGTCAAAACAAACTATAAGGATGTAACAGCGTGTTACAATGACCTATAGGCTGATGATAGGATTTCACATGTTAGAAGCAATGTAGCCTACAGCAGATGTGACCGGAGTCATATTTTTAGACTCAGACTCCGCTCCTGTTCCAAACTTTTTCAATCTGGTTCTGGCAATTTTTCAAATTTGAGAATCCGACTCAGGCCCTACTGCAGTTTTTCGCACCCCGGAAAAATGTCAGGACACAGTTTAAAAATTTGGGCACCTCTCAGAAAACTCTTCGCCCCGCCTGGTGTCCCAAGCTTGTTACGGGCCTGATCCGACTCCTGTTCACACTCCGGCTACCACCACCGATCTAACCAAAATTTACTCATGTTTTTACTTAAGAAATAACCACACAGACTCCTAGTGCCGAAATTGGTGGCCCCGGATCCAGTTTTTCACAAATTTTTGACTCCGAGCTAAAAACGCAGAATGTTGCCGGAGTCGACTCCGGCAATCCGGATCCATGGCCACCTCTGATGTACAGTAGAATATTTAATTGCATCGCGCAGATTTTTAGACACCACTTGCACAGTCCAGCCTTTTCTCCAATTTTGGAGCTATGTTCAACAGACTTGGATGTTTGCCCTGATAGNTGCAGCTTAGTGATAACCGGATATTAAGTGTCAGTAGTGTTGTACGAAGTGTTACGAGTTAGCAAAAAATTGTCAGTAACCTTGCGGTTCTTCCCCCAAAGCCGTTCCAAAACGTTCATGTCTGTTATTAACCTGCATTGTGCAGTTGCCACTGGTCGCCCTACGAAAGCTGCGTAGCCTACCTACGCATTGCAGTGGCGCCTTTGAAAGCGGAGTACCTAACATCTCAGTGAAACCCCTTTGAAAGCAGGAGTACAGTACTTTCGACAGCACGTTTTTCATCAAAAATTGGGAAAATTTATGCACGAGGCGTCCCCGAGGCAAGTGCTTCATTCATCTCCCTTCAACCCAATTCTGCGGGCAAAACATCCTTCTCAACCACCAAAAATTGCCTGCTCCTACACCTACGGTTTTCATCACGGACAAGTTTCGATAAAGTCATGAAGCTGGGGTGGCATTTGTTGAAGGTAACAAAAAGTTTGTGACAAACTTGCATAGTTTGGAATCATCTGCTGAAACACGAAAACTTGTAACTTTGAGCCAAAAAAGTTCATGCGCCCGTCCATGAATAAAGTCGACGATAGCATGCGCCCATCCATGAATAAAGTCGACGACTGCAACAGTTTCGAAGGAAGTCACAGAGATGAAAGCATGGTTTAAAATAAGAAAACTCTTCGCAAAATAGTTCCACAAAGAAGTGCAAGGATGTCACAGTTGTTTGCCCTGCACTGAAGCAGTATTTTTCAGAAAACGCCATAATGTAATTTCTTTAATCATCGAAGCTTGAGATTCTGCAATAACGGTGAAAATTTTAGAAATCTGGTACAAGGTCGGAAAATCAGGAATCGTCAAAAATCTACAAGGCCAACCGTTTGCCATTGTTCCTGTTTGACTTAGACTGGATTCGAATCAGGGTCGGGTCATACCGAAGACTTGAAAAACGGCACTTGCGACCCGTCCTGTGTCGTGCTCGGTAACGGATGGGCTTAGCCGTGTTGCCCACGGTGCAGAGTAAGCGGAGATGGGCGTTCGCAGACCACTCGTGACAAGGGAGTATAGTGCAATGAAGCTTTCTTTGCTCTGTTACATTTCGTTTAAGCTTTAAAGCCTAATCAATTGCACGGCTACTCCAGTTTTTAAACGTGTGCATGCAGGGGCGTAGCGGGGCGAGCACAAATCCCGGGCGTCGAAAAGTTCTAACACTGTCGCAAGTATTTCAATACAGCACATTTGCTTGCGAAAGACCTTTGTTCGAACATGGAGACGCCAAGCTTGTTTCTTGCCCCGGGCGCCATCTGACCTCGGTACGCCCCTGTGTGTATGCCTGGGTGATGTACTGACTTCCACGTTTATCGAACGCCTTTAGACGAAATTGCGTACGGTTGGTAGGATTAATGTTTTGTTGGGTTGTCAAAAACACGTGCAACAAGGACGAGCAATTTAATACACACTGAACGCAATACTCACAATAAAAAAACGATGCTGGCTCTCAGTAGCTTAAAGTGCGAGCGCTAGCTCCCAAGAAAAGCCACCCATAATAAGCGGTGGTCCAATTTTTGTTTCAATACGTTTTTCATCTCAGCTAAGCATTCAAAGTGCCCTAATGGCTTTTTAATCTTGATCGCAATAATTCAAGCAAGGGGAGATGCTGGTAATAAGAAAACTTGAAGCGCACTACCGCGCAGAAAAAATTAGGAACAGGATCAGGTTCTGTTTGCAACGGTTAGGTGTCAACTTCGATTCTATCACTCATAAAAACTGTGTTCATCAATCACCTCATAAATAATTGACAGGCACTGTTGCTAAAACCATCGGTATTAACGGGAAGCCAGAGGTTGACGATAATACTAGCAAGCTTCGTTGTAACAACTGACCAGGTCCAAAGGCATCGCTCAATGAATGACACCGAAACAGTGGCTTGCTTGTTTGAAGTCGCGCACCACGCAGGATGGTTCGATAAAATGAGCGACGTTCTCAAAAAGCGATTCGTAATACTTGCTTCAGTTATAGATCGTAAGACGCAAACTTGCCATGGACATGCATTTAGTAGGCGCAAGCAAACAAGAAAAATTGGCAAGCACAACCAACCAAAATAACCAATGTAAAAATACAGCAGAAACGTTTAAATCCAGAACTTTTTTGATCGAGCGAAGCCGTACGTATCTTCGAAGAATATTTTACACCGGGCCGCAAAAAGTCAGCAGTACTGGTGAAAATTCGAGTACATTAACCCTTTGGCTTCATTGTTTCTTCATTGCGTAGTGCAAGAAGGCACCCTTGCAGAGAGACAAGGCAGTATGATTTCGAGTAAGTAGGTATGACATCCTGAACCAGTGTTTGTAACAATTTGACTTTTGTCTGTTCTGCTAATGTTCTACTTCCTGTCTGGAGACCCGGGCGGAACAGCTAAAGTAAGCCGCATAGTTCAAAATCAGATGAAGTGAAAACAAAATGCTGAAAACAGAAACGTTCGCATACAAACAGTATCAAACTTTGCAAAAAGTGAAAAAAATTTAGTTCGCTAACACAAAATATTTTCATTGGCGAGAGACTACAATTTGTGGTTAAATAAGACAAGGACGACATCTGAAAAACTTGACCCGGTTGAAACAAGCACGATGGTTTTCACTGTATACAAAATTTACTAAACTATTATAGTAAAAGCAGCGCAAAACTGGAGCAGATTTTCGCGCAGCAAATGTCTGGAATGAGTTAAACTTAACTCAGAGCAGACGCGAAGTGCATAAAAGCATAAATACATTGTTCAGAAACATTTCGCCAGCTTAGATTCTGTTAATAAACCATACAGAACAGATCCGTCATCAAACTGTCGATAAGGGCAAACGTTAGCAACAAAAAAAAACAAAGCAAAAAGAAACGTGCTTTGGTAAAACGTCATGATTTTTCGATTTGTTAACCATTAAGGCACACAGTACTCGGACAGGAAAACAACCATTAACAAAACAAACTTCAGTTTCTATGCATAGAAAATGGAGCTCAGTAGCAGCCTCTAACAGGAATAGCAGTTGTCATTTTTCTTAACAAAAGTGCAACGTCAAGATTGCACGCGATCAACTGGACAGGAAGTGCCGAAGTAGCAAGAAATTAAAGTTGCAAAAATGCTTGTAAACAGCTGCGCACCAAGACAAGCGAAAAAACTTTTCTGCTTATAAGCGCAGGAACGACCCGGCCATCGATGATGGTCTGTCGGCGAATACTGCACTGGATAGTAAGATACAATAAAAGCCTACGATGGAGCAGCTGAGCCTAAAACTGGAACAAAAACGCACTAGACTTGTGGCGCGTCGTTACCAGTCAGGCTTCCAGCGGAATTGTTCATTGCTAGAGTTCACGTCCTTTGCACAGGGAAGCAGCAGCATCTTATCTGTGATTTCCTCACAAAAAGTGCCCAATGCAACCAAACGTGTTGATTGAACGGTTTAAGACGATAGAAATCCATCCCCCACTGGTGGAGCGTAAGAGAAGCCTAAAAAAGCGTCGTCAGCTTCCTGCACGCTAGCACTGACCTGAAACGAGCATGATAGTCACGTTACCTCCACGTTCATCCAGAACGAAATAAATAGTCGCAACTACGTAACATCCTGTGCTGTATACATAAAACACATCCGGTAGGCGTTGCGTACAAGGAGGTATGTCAATCAAACTCCCAAGTAACACACATGCTTTGCCAGCAGCGGTGGTTAAAGCAAAACGACTAGTTGACGCGGGTGCGGTATGACGTCACAAATCCACATGCACACAAATCCACCGGCGCACTGCCAGTTACGTTTGTTCACATGAATTACGGCCGCCAGTGCGCTCCAAGTTATTTTTATGAATTACGTTCAGGAACAGCATTTAGGCGATTATATCTCATTTACTCGTGCCTACAAGCACAATGAAATGTCAAACATTTTGATGAATTCATTCAAGCACAATTCCACACGTCCGTTTGGCCGTTTTAGACAAAGAGTTCACGACCGCAGGTTGTGCACCCATGCTTTAACACAACGCTAATGATAAATGTTGATGCTGTCCCAACCAGAGAAAAAATGAAAAAAAGGCAACCTTTTCGACAATTTCTCACAATGCGTCACTACCTTATCGCCTGAGCCTGCTTCTTTCACTGACTTCGAAACCGGTTCTCGTATGAACTCCGGATCCACATGTCTCAGGTCTTCCGGTCCTGTCTGCATTTGAAAAGTTAAAAAATAGCGACTTCGCCAAAGTTTCCGCTATCTAGAAACCAAACATATGAACACATGTTCATAACGATAAAATTGACCTCGACCACAAACCACGTTCACGAAACGGACCACATTAAACAGGCAAAGCAATCCTTGCACCAAAAGCAATGGAAAGAATCTGGCAACGCAGAGCAGCGTCGAAGTGAAGCTCGAAGCGTTACCAGGAAAATCAAAACGAAACTTTTTATAAAGTTCTTAAACAAAAACGCTTTAATGTTCTAGGCATTTCCACACTGTTAACGTATACACACCACGTTAGGATTGTAAGGCACGGGTATTCGCTTAGCGAGAAGGTCGTCCCAGACAATCGAAGAGAAGAAATCATGCTCTTTGATGTCCAGCTGAAATTAAGAGCAATTGACATTCAACATTTGTAGTAAACCAAATGCTCAGAAATGTCACTGCGATAAACTCAGACAGTAGTCATAGCGCAGAAACGTAACTGTGACGTTGCGAGGCCGCACTGCGAAGACGTGGCTTGGTCCGCCCTGAGGCGAAACGACAAATGCGAAGAGACCACAGCACGTTATATTATCTCGTGACGTAACCAGTCCAAATGTGTTGTTGTTTATTTAAAGTACAGTGTTGCAACAGCTTGGTAAGACATCTACGGCATGTGCACAGCCCACGATTTCTTGGGTTATACAGCGCGCGTATTTCAAAACTCAATTGTAACTCACGAAGTCTCTTGCTGAGCTACCCAATCGTCTCTCTGGGTCTTTCTGCAAAAGCTGTAAAGAAAACAACACACTAAGCAGTCGTCGTTGACGCTTTTGCATTCAGAAACCAAGAATGAACCGCTTACGTGGCTGATGGGACACCGTCATCACAAAGAAATAGTATTTACCCAGCACTCTACAGCGGTTCGCATGCGAAGCATGAGCCGCTGCACCAAACGAACCTCAACAGAAGAAATTACTTGAAACATCACAGATAACTGCATGTGACATTTTACTTCGAGTATGCGATACTCTCAACACACGTAACTGAAGTCAGCAGATATTTGCGCTGATTCCAGTCACTCGGTCAAACCAACAGTTTAACCGTTCGTTTATTATCCAATTGTTAAAACCTTCCCGCAAGGGTCAAATAAGATCAGTTTGAAGAGTGTTAATCTGCGGGTCAGTCTCAGTGCTTAAGATGAATTTCCTAACCAAGATGAATTTCCTAACCAAGATGAATTTCCTAACTCTAACGGATAGTTCTCCAATAAAAAAACACAGTATCAGATTCTATACTTGCGAACTCACCCACTCGAGCAGATTTCTCGCAGCATTTGACGCATTCGGACGGAGCTTTAACGGCTTGTGCAAAATATTATCGTACATTTCATGCGTGTCGCGACTATAGAATGGAGGCTGAAGGCAAGAAAGAGCGATAAGCTGGAAGCCAAGCTGCGACTATCAGAAGCATGACAAAAGGGTGGCAGAAAATGTCTATATGCAGCAGAATGCGTTTGGCTAGTCTTGAACATTGCGCACCATTAATTCCGGGGCACTCCACCAGCGAAACATGGCGTGAAGAAGACCATGGTTTCTAAGAACAACGTTATGAGTCCAAATTTTCGCAAGAAGAAGGTGAGATCTTACCAGACCATACAACATTTCGTACAGAACCGCTCCCAAACACCACCAGTCAACAGCTTTCGAATACGGTCGTTTCCTGAGAACTTCCGGAGCAAGATACTACACACGAAAGTGGTAATCAGCACAGAGGTTGCAAGAGTTCTAGAAAACTCGGTAGAAATGTTAAGAAAAGCAAGACAAATATACTTTCTGCACAAATCTTTCGATGCTTTGTAATAATATACCTCGGGTGTGCCGCAGAATGTCGTGGTTGTCTGATTTTCTTGAATACCCTCCTTGCACAAACCGAAGTCCGTCAGAACGATATGTCCCTGCGAACAGTTTATTTAACCCCACGGCGCGTAAAAACGTAAAACTAAATTAACTGTGACGGCAGAATATGAAGAAGAGCCGCATTGCGGAATGGTGAACCAAACACAAAAATACAAGCGTAAGGCATCAAGCAATCAGCAGGACTCACTTCGGAGTCCAAAAGGATGTTTTCTGGTTTTAAGTCTCTGTAGATCGTGTTCAGCGAATGCATGTAGCCAACAGCACTAGCTATTTCCGCAGCGTAAAAACGAGCCCTGCAAGACATTACACGAAAATACGACTAATAACATTTCACAGGTGGTGAAAGTGCACATACCTGCACACAACAGAGATTTCTTTTACTGACTGACTTTTACTGACATACGAGCAACTTAACACGCAAAAAAACATCACCAGAAATAAAATAGGCTATTTTGGTTTGTGGAACTGTCAAAAAAGTAAAAAATTGGTAGTCACCAATGAGATACAGTGCGATTCAAAAAATAATTGTAAAACACAAACAGAAACAACTGCATAGAGCCCAAATAAAATTTCGTCCAGCACAACATTTTCAGCAATTAAGCAACGCCAATAAAAATTGCTACATATGCTTTCTGTTAAGTTTTAGAGAAGATGGTGCAACAGAATGACATCATAATCGTAAAGAGTCCAATACTGGTTTGTGTGCGAAAGCAATAATCACAAGTACAGGTAGACACTCTCGGTGGGTTCTTTTTCAAGCCATATAAAAAATCGGCTGCATATACGGACAAAACAAAGGTCCACACGATAAACAAACCTGTCCTCCGTAAACGTCCTCTCTCGCTGCAAATGAAAGAAGAGCTCTCCGCCATTGACATAATCCAACACAAAGTACAGTTTATCAGACGTTTGAAAGCTGTAATGAAGGCCCACCAGAAAAGGATGTTTGAGATTTTTCAGAAGCACGTTTCTTTCCGCCATGATATGTTTTTGCTAAAAAAGAATTTATTCTTAAACAACAAGTTGACCTTGTTAACACAAAAACAGCACGTAATTGCTGCACCGTCTTTCACAGTCACAAAAAACTGGGAATAATAACTCCGCATGTATAGAGTGAAAACACTGTAATACAAGGGTGCAAAATTTTCTGTGAATGTTAGTAGCGCGTAGAAATGTTTATCAGCGCACACATATAAGCTTTGTTATACAGCATTCGTATGCATAAAGTTTAAAATGTAAAAAAAAAAACGTTCCCGCACTCCCAGTTTTTGGTCACGCGGAGCGACCGTATTTTGCACCCCTGCTGTAATACAAAACTTCAGCTCGGAAATGCGTACCATTTAACACAACTGATAATTATTTGGAGGCTACTTCAAAGCAGTATCGTCACAAACGGTGTCAGCGCTTCGAGTAAGGATGTGAATCATGGAACATTTAGAGGTTCTGGAATATTCCGGAAACCTTATTTCAAATCCAGAATATCGAATCCTATTCCAGAATCACTTGTTACATATAAATATCAGCATATCGACTTTTAATTTATCAGTGTTTTATGTTTAAAATTAACAACACCAGTAAAACAAAACAGAAAAACATATCTACAGCAATTTCTTACTGCAATGCAATATATTAGTTAAAGTTTCTTTCTCTTACTCAGGAGCACGAAGGGTGATACTGCAAAACTTATTGAAACCATTGGTTTTGCCAGCTTCGCAATTTCTCACGTTTATTTAATATAAATTTATTTCGAACGTAAATATTCGAAAAAACTCTGATTTTTGGATTCAAATACTGAAGGATTCGAATCCATAGAATTCGATATTCCATTATATGAATCCTTAGTTTTGAGCCGCCAAAATTCCATTTTAAAGTGGAAGAAATGGAGAAAAAGTAACTTGACTTCCAGGCTGGAAAAGCTCCAACGGAGGTTGTACTCGCGTGCCGCAGACATTCGTGACAATGTTGCTTTATGATTCCCCCCTTCAGCTGCTTGTGTTGTGGCACTGCACACAGCCACCTCTCTGAGAGCTACAGATGGACCTCAACTACCGGAATGGTGTCACTACGATATATGGCACAAGCGTGTAAACAGCGAGGACATGCAACAACTGTCCACCTGAGCTATTATTTAAATGACCGCGGCAAACACGCGACTGTTCTGACGTTCGACGCCATTTTTACTTAGCGTAGATCATACAATGTGCACATCGAAACAACACTATTTCATAAGCGAAAACCCAAACAGACATAACCGGTATTTAAAAAAGGGTTGCTCAAGAAGTGATCAAACAGACATGCTCTTAGTACCTTGTATCTTTTCTCAACGTAAAAGCTAAAATAGAGAATATGTCCTGCTGTGTTCACCTGATTTCGATTTGGCTTTTGCGTATAAAAAAGGAAGCACGGCAGCTGAGGAAAAAATCGGGTCCGGTGAAAAAGGAATAGCTCGAGCTCTCTGTTCTAGGGTTACGTTGCTACTGTATGGATCACAATCACGTCAGTGAACTTGGCTTAAAACTCAAAATAGTTTTTCTATTTTTTTTCTGGGAAATCGATGAATACCCTCCACAGGCAATCCAAGGGTTTTCGTTTGAGGAACACTAACGTCAGTAATATTTTTATTTGAAAAATAGTTTCACGAATGAAGTTGGAATCGCACGCAGTAAACTTGATTCCTTGCGCAAGAGCAAACACAAACTCCGAAAAGCTATCAGCAAAGTTTATTGTACGTTTTTCCGTCTGCTGATGATTTCGTCATTGCCTAGTAGTTCTGCGTTTGAAAGGAGGGCCAAGTGTCAAAGCTTCAGTTGTACAGCCGCTCAGCAAAAACATAATATACAGGTATCACAAAAAGTTCACATGTCGAGTTTTCAGTCAGCATACTGTTTTTCCTAGGAAGACAATTTACTGTGTATAAACAGATACAACAAATCAGTGGATTTCACGAGTACAGGATATTATCCTAAGGATATGTGATGTTGTCGTTGTAAGAACAATAGTAAACAATTACCATCAGATTCTGGTAGTAACCCGAATTTTTGACTTTCAACAGCAATGCGTGAGCTGTGTTTGCAATTCGTTTTCTTCCTAATGTTTTGACAGCATTTACGCAAAAAACATTGTTCGGATCCACTGTAGAAACTAAGGCTGTGGAGCCAATACCAAAGCCCTTAACTCCAAGTTCATCGCAACAATATCAATTCATCGAGGAAACGCGCTGCCAAGAACAGCGTGGCTCCGGTTTTACCGCTTCCGCACCGGTGTCGGACGTTTCCACAAATGGGGTATGGTCCCTTCTGCGGCTTGTGAGTGTGGCGCAGAAGAACAGACCGTCGACCTCCAATGTCCAATCCATCGACCTCTGCATGGCCTGATGGTTCTGGACGATTAGACAATCGAATGGCTGCTCATTGTGCTCAACACCTTCCGCGAGATCTACTGCGGCCCAGCAGTGGATTGAAAGAATTAGAGATCGACCGATATGGCTTTTTTGGGGCCGACACCGATACATCGACCATTCATGGACCGATAGCCGATACCGACATTTCCCAAATTTTTAAATCTTGTTTTCTGCTTCATTATCAAAAACTGTATGTATTCTACGCTTTACCTTTTTTGAAAAACTTCAAAAATCAGGATTTATAAGCTAAATTTTTTCTAAGTGCAGCAATTTCAATAATTTCCTATGATTTTCAATTAATCTCATTAATGATGACGCTTTTGTTTTGGCGGCGACGGCCGACGCGTGCTTCGTGGTTCATCTTGTCTACTTGTTTATGAAATCCCACTTGCCAGCGTTGCTGCAAGATATGGCTTGTTGTGCTTCTTGCGCAAGTTGTCCGGATGTATGAGGAATATAACAGCGTTTTGTCAACACCTACTGAGGCCGATAAAATCGACCGTTTTGGCCGATACCGATGTATCGATGAAACTCAAATATTGGCCCGATATATCGGCCACTCTAGGCCGACATATCGGTCTATCTCTAGAAAGAACTACCTCATACGATGAAGAAGGAAACGCGCCACAGAAAGTTGTATTGTTATTTCAGTCAATCATAATGGACTTAGAACCCGGGTTAGTTGATAAATATTCACAACTATGCAGCGTCTGCTCACAGTCAAACTTTCTTCTCAGCAAATCGCTTCAAGCCGGAACAGAGGTTCCCAAATGGGGAGATTGCAACGGCGTCGCAAGCTTACATCCGTCGGTACTACCAAGATCTTAAGATATTAGAAAAATCTCCTCAAACCCAATCAGTGTACATGTAAATGACTTGGCGAAAAGTTAGAAGCATCATGTACAGTGACATAGCAAAGATTTCAGAATTGAGGCAACAATAACTTCGTGCGCAAAATTCAGTTCGTTTATAGGACAGGTGAGCTAAGTTATTGGTTGACAGATGAGTGGTGGAATTATGTGAGTGCTTCGTTTAATCTATTGCAACTTATGCAATGTGCATAGGGTCACTGTATCGGGAGTTCACACAAGTTAGAAAGCACTGGCTTAAATGCGTACAACGGATAATCGCATAAAATGTCTGATAAATTCAATGCGCGATTAACCGGTTTCGTGGATAGCGCAAACTTGCACATCAATCTAAGATTAGAGTGGGACAAATTTCAGTCTGCAACTCCGACTCCACTGACCCCAAATTCTTTTGACTCCCCGAATCCAACTCCACAGCCTTGGTAGAAACTGACCTTACCGCTTACTGACAATCAAACATCCAGCCGGCAATCCCTTAATAGGAAGTAGAAATTCCTAATCGTTCAGAAATTTTGGATATGTGACACCACTGACACTGTAATTTTTATATGGCATGACTGTCAATGGGGGAATGGTTCGAAAAAAGTTGTTTTCTGAAACTCATGCGCATTACGTTGGTTGCGTTATTCCTGTTTACGTAAGCCTTTTGTCAGGGAATTTCCCGCTTATTTTCAGAGTCAGCGTTTTGGCTCAAATCGTTTACTGACGTGACAGGCCGAAAAGCCGCTTAGCAAACTTTACGCGATAATACTACCAGCTCAGCTTTTAATTGGGCTGTTATGAATTGTCACAATACCTAATTAGCCATGTAGTTTTCTGCATTCTGTCTTGGTTCTGCTTACCAACACTCACAGGAACAGCTCAGTGTACAAATTTTCAAACGACTGGAAACAGGACTGTGAACAGTGTTTCACTGAGTGATTGTTCCATGCTGAACCGCCAGAAAGCTTGTGATTCATAACTCGCTCGGAAGCAGATGGGAAGTGGAAATTGACCATCGTGAGGTCGATTTAATGAAGGCACTCCTTCTCGGACGTTTCAAATCAGTGCCTTTGATTGAGGATAGTTGTTTCCAAACATCGGTCGCAGACCAACAAAAACTAACTGGTGCAGCTGGTTGCGACAGCGTTTCACTGAAGTCCCTAGGCAAGTTCAAAAGTAATGATCAGGGGAAGTTTGTGGGGGGGAATTTATCCGCACAGCGCTGACCGAAAGGTTTCATCGATAAATTGCTTGATTTCTATGTCTTCGCACGATTTTTCGTTAGCGCAGAAAAGCTCCCAGGAACGACGTTCTCGAGTGCAATGTCTTGAGTGGTTTAAGTGGTTACCTTACAGTGAAACTGAAGAGACGTTTCGCAAATGGTGCATTGCATTTGCTGATGATGTCACGTGAGTTGCAGCGCTCAACGGGAACATCTATTGTAACAGCATCGTCCAGTTTTTGGAAAAAGGGAAAATTCTTGTCAATTTAATCAAACACGCCAATGCCATGAACTGTGCGCTACAGCGAAGAAAAAGTGGGCGTAACAAGCGTTCTGTGTGAGAACAGAAAATCTTCAAACGAAATTAAAGAGTGGGTGAGGCACATTATCAAGGTTGTGCAATCTGTACTCGTAAGAAACTACCTTTATGTGGTGATAAATATTCCAGTCCATTTGAAACATACAACACAGATCACAATTCAGTTTTTAGGGCTGCACACAGATTGCGTTTGGATGCTACTGATAAATCTATAAGTGAGTAGTTAAAAGTAGCTATAGGGAGCACCTTGAACATTAGCTGGTGTAAGCAAAACAAAATTGCAAATTTGTGTGACAAAAGTAAATTCAAAATCAATCTTATAAAGATGTAGCAAACGTGAACTACTTTTTTATGCAAGTAGACAATGGGTCTCACGTTGGGCAGCTAGACTTATCATAAAACACACTTGCAAGTTTTGTCGACAAGTAGCAAGATTCATGAAGAGTTGCTAAATCTGTTGTCAGTTAAATCTACCACGGGAGAAGCTCGAGCGGATTGCACAATCGCAAATCTGTCGGATTTTGGTATTGACCTAATTTTTTTAGGGAATCAAGGATACGATAGAGGAAACAGCACCACGAGCGAGGTGTGCAGGCTAGAGTGCGGCTCTGTACACCTGAGCAATACATGCATCCTGCTATAGCCATGCGCTTAATTGAATGGTCTGTAGCGCATCGCTACTACCTTCAACGCGAAAGCCCATTGGCCAAAATCTTTCGCAGTCTGCGCAGCAGCGTGTAACTATTCACAGGAAGCACGTCCAAATGGTAAAACCAACTTCTGGTCGATGAAACCACGGATATGCAGATATTCCTGGAAGAAACCTATGTATGAATCTCGTTGGATAGAAAAATTATGTTGTCACATTTGTGGAAGTGTTGCCCATTATTTGTAAAAAAGTGGCAAATCCAGCTGCGCAAATCTAAACCAATCCAGCTGTGCAAGCTGAAGTAATGGCCACAGCGTTGCACTTGTTTAATTTGAACGCTGCACAATGAAAACCTTGAATTTTTTGATGGAAATGAGCTTGTGGAAGCAGCCCTTGAACTGAAACTGACTGAACTGAAACGTCTTCCCAGCTTTTCCATTATGAGGTGCTTTCTCTATGTTCTGGCATTTGGATTACTCAACATCCGGAATGGAGAGCACGTTTCAAGACCAGAAAATAACGCGCAGTTTGGTTTGGAATTTAGTTCCAAACTTTCGCAAGTCTGTCACTGATGATCAAATTCATTGTTCACCCAGCAAATACCGAAGGGCTATTGACAGAGATGTAGTGATTTCAACAGAAATTCAACGATAGTTTAAGAAAGTGGGAGAATCTAGAAGAGGTAAAGTGCTATCAAACACGCTTATGGCGATGTCCAAGAACTCTTATTAATGTTAGAAATGTTCTTTAAACACTAACCATAATATCTGGTGAAACACATTGTGGTGATTGAAGACCTGAGACCAACCTGAGGACAAGCATCGAAAGCGACTGCCTCACGGCTTCGCTTTTATATCAACACACAAAGACCGTCAGTGCATGTGAAAAAAGAAGACCACATCATTGGCAGAGACGATATTCGTAAATCAGTTGTTGCAAGTGAAGAATGTCGTTCGGATGTCGGTGTGCGCTTTTGTATTAACAGTGATTTTGCCGCTTAAAACGCATCAAATAGCTAGTGAGAAATACGCGCATAGATACAGTAGTTGTAATCCATAGGTTTATGGCCAACATCATTGGAATTTTCATTGCTACCTCTGTGAGATTCTCATCGCTTACAATTTGTATTTTCAAGGGTGTCAAGCCTCTTTGGTGACCATTGCAATGAATTTATTGACAAACAGCCAATGAAGGCAGGCCAAGGCCTGAAGAGCTCATTGGCAACGCAAAAACACAGAAAAAAAAAGACACACATACACACA
>JGI24021J15306_10005654_pt1 | contig 14877 bp, 11 predicted proteins | sample Ectturendosymbi1_FD_15306 | JGI IMG/M metagenome (IMG submission 15306)
AGTTTATAGCACTCACAACAATCGAAAACACATTTTTTGAATTTTCGGGGCGTGCATGCCTGGGTTTAAATTTCAGGGCGTGTATCCCAGAAAAAATTTGGCGGTTCGTACCCCTTGTTTCAGTGCTTCGTACCCCGAGGGGTACGTGTACCCTCGGTTAAGAACCACTGATATAGGGACATAACATCCTGGTCGACGAAGTAAATCTATACAGACAGATACTGTTTGAGTCCTTCACTGCTGACCAGAATCCAGGGTGAGATACGGTTGAGATTCGGACCACGGTTGTCTTTTCCTGGACTAGCTGTGGATGCGATGGCTTCTCTGCAGGACTTCGCATTTCCAGCAGTTGAATGGCAAGAAACCGTTCGATGCGGTTTCACTACCAAGTCTAAGACAGATTTTCGCGCAAAAGCAATGACGGAAAATGTCAAACCTTTTCGACGAAAAGCAGTAACGCGTTGATCAAAGAGCTGCTCTTTTGGAAATATTCTCCCACCAGGGCCATGTAGAACGGCAGCTGAAGAGTGAGAACTTCCTGCAAGCCAGCTTCGGTAGACGACAGAGGTTTCAGTCGTGGAAACACATCCTTTGGAAGAAATATAAATCAGAGAGAACAGAACAGCCGGAAAGCGAACCCGACATGTTTTACTTGACACCAGTCAGTGTGAACACAACGTAGTTCTGCTGGGAAGGCGTTCAACCAAGTTTTTTCTTAATCTCTCCACAGACCTTTAATTTTTTTCNGCCATTTCTAGTATTCTACAGACGTGTCTTTGAAGTTTATCATATTTGTCTCTNCAAAAGTTTCTCGAGACCTCAGCTTACGTAATTTTCAGTCGTTCAAATTTGTAAAACTACGGTTGTTAGTGACAGTCCAAATACTTGAAAACTGTCAATATTCATATGCAAAGCACACTTCGCACATGTCATTCGCCAATCACCGAAAAAGACCAAGGACCAGAAATGAATTTACGCAAAGGAACGTACTAAAATTTGGCGTGTGACTGGCAGAATTTACATAGATGCTTCCCATTGAAACATAGCATAGTATTTGTATCCTGGGTTATTTTTTGCTGAAACATTTCGGTCATTTCTGCTGAGACATTTTGGTCACTGAAACGTTTCGGTCATTTGATTATCAGTTGTATTAAAACTCGCCATAACAGTGCTTTTTAGCCTATATTTTCAAACATTCTGACGGAAATGACTTAATTTTTTTCGGTCATTTCAAAAACTTTTCGGTCTATGACCGAAAAAAGCCCAGTTTATATCACAAACGTGCTGCCACAAATAAACCCCAGCACAGGAACGCTACGACATACCGGGTAATACTAAAGAATAAACTTTTCTTTCAGGATTATGGACATTCATTCTGCCTCTCTCAAACAGCCAATTTACAGAAAAACAGACATCACATCCACACGTTGCAACAGGAAAAAACTCTGGCAGATTGCTCACTTGTTTCAGAACGACAGCACAACCAGAAATGATGTCTTTCCTGTTTTTCACCAAAACTTCCAGATTTGCATTCAACGCTGTGACGGCGAGTTGACGACAAGAAAATTCGTCGCTGGCAGAAAGCATCAACAAGGGCTTAGCCCATCCAAGAATGTGCTGTTCCATTTTTTTTGAGCACTGCTCGAGTAATCTGCAGTGACACCGCCACGTTAAATGTGATGATTAAAAATTAAAATAAATGAAAAAACGGACAGTTAAACTACTTCAAAAAGAGAAACACTGAGTCACATTTAACCTGACAAGTACTGTCACTGTGCCGCGAGTTCCAAGCAGATTGGTCATATCTCTTACTGTAACAAGAGCAACACTGAGCCATATAGAAAGTATACTGTATCAAGTGAAGCAGACAAGAGCCCAAGTCGTTGAAATGAATTTTTTTCTCTTTATGGAGGTTTAAAACTTAACATCGTTTTTGGTAAACAGAGTTTGATGTCGTCTACGATAATGTGTCACATCGGTCACAAAATCCGGATTGACATAAGATAGTAAACAAAATGTCACGCATGCTTGTCATCAGACTACATGCCTTCGAGTTGATATAAGATTCGTCTTGATCATCTTACTCAGCGTTTAAAACATAAATGTGTACACTTGTATCAGAATAATCGGTATGAACACTAAATCATTATCAACAACACCGAAACTCCTGATGTTACATCGTGAAGATATTAATGAAACGATGAAAAATTGCTGTGTGCACAGCAGTACGAGTAAGGTTTATCAAATCTATGTAACAACCGTGAAACCAGGAATTAAGTTTTATCAAAACCGTGAAACGGTTGTTTCTAAACATTTAAAGACCAAAAGATTGTCGAAAGAACGAAGTGAATCATAAGTAACAAGAATAAACCATCTTAAAATCAATTATATGAAACGTTCTCGAGGTTGCGAATTGCTAATGCTTAAAGTCACAAGACAACGCCCCACGGGCAAACACGAAACAGAGAAATATTCACCTCTTTGCAAACCCTCAACACCATACCTGCTTATACTTGCAATACTTTCCTCAGCAGCAGCAGAAAGTGAATGACATACAGCCTGAAGAAACGAATCGACAAACTCCTCAATGACAACATGATCAAACTGTTGGTTGGCAAGAAGATTCAACGCTCTGCAAGGAACAACACTACTTTTTAAATNAGGGTCATTAACGCTGTGCCACAAAGCAACGCAACGGCATCATCAATCTCCTTACATGTTTCACGGTTGAAGCTANCTGAATCTAAAATCCACACAAAGCTAACTGACGAAACTACGTGAATCGGGCACAAGGTATTGCCTGGGCAATGTGCGAAGTTTCACTTTTACACTAAACTCCTTACAGAGATGTCAATCAAAACCGTAAGCAACCAGAAGAGGGCTCAACTTTGCAAAGACGCTTTGCATTTGGACCAAAAACCAATCTTTTCAAAGTATTCAATGTTTTGGCAACTGAAGCTTTTGAAATTTTTCTAGTTTAGTGGCCGTCTTGATACACTCTGGTGACAAATACTGGCGTAAGATTTGCACGGAATAGACACACATAGTTCGCAGAAAACAAACAATAGCTAAAAACAGCACTTTTGTGCAACAGCTGGATGCTTTGAATGAGCAATCAGGTCAACCACGTTCTGTAGAATTTGAGCCGTTGGTTCGTTGCTGAATGATCTAGAACAAAACAAAAAATACTTTCATGGATGCGCAAGTTGGCAAAATCTTGCAGTTTTTCATCACTGGATATGCGGCACATCCTTCAAGATCAGAAAACATTTAAGTTTTTCATACTAAACAACCGATTTCGCTTGCAATATCAAATTCATAACATTCTCAAACAAGACTTGTTTCTCTTCTCAAGCACAGCAAAGTAAAAAATAATATTGGATGGTCTTTCACCAAGAAATCAAACAGGTTTCCCTGCATTCTACTTTAATTCAGTAGGCACTAAAGCAGGGGTCTCCAAACTATAGCCCGCGAAGCCATTTTGTCAATAATGAAAAATTAATAGATTTACGAAAAATTTGTTGAATTGGTTGAGTGCGCCATATCCAGAAACAAAGACATTACTTCAAATGCCCGGCCCTCTAACTGTTGTGTAACAGCTTATGTGTCCCTCTGACAAAAAAGTTTAACACGCAATATGTAGTCCATATCATAACCCAACAAGTAGCTTACACTCTAAAAAGTCAATTAATTTTGACAGTTGCATACACCAATGGCATGTTCAGTGGCCAAATGGCATCATTAATTGAAATTCAAGTACAAAACTATGGTTTCTTGAGAAATTTCATGATGTATTATAACATTTTTGGACTTATTGTTACAGTAACAATGAAAGTTCATATTAACACTACGTTTACACAACAGAAAAGTTTAAATATTGTGAAAAACATTTAGGAATGGCACCAAGATAACATCAACTTTTTCATGCAATTTCTATGAAGCAGATTTTAAAGTGACTTTTGTAGTGATCCATATGTCATTACACAGAAAAACTTGTTAAATCTATGCATGCACAACAAAAAGCCCTAAGATTTTCTTACTTGGTAAATTCAGAGTCTGCAACAAATCTTTGCAAAATAGAAAGGACTTCCAGCAGAATGTCTTCGTTTTGTGATTGCAGACCAAGAATTAGTTCATTCAGCAGTAACAAACAACCATCTTGATGTGCAAATGGCACTGAGCTCTTCCCCAACAATCTGTGCACAAGCTATTCTTAGAGTTGCATGTAACGGACGTATAGTAACCATAAAGAATTGTTTCGAACAATCAACGTTCACATACATATATGCAAATTTCTTAAACCAAATGGCCACTGCGCACTCAGCTGGAATACAACAGAACAGTTCTAGATTGGAGTACCACGGCATGGTAATAAAACCGTTCGTTTTGACTGCTATGGCCAAATTATACATAAATGGGTCTGAGGTTAAAAAAAATATATGCAACTCACACATCACATCATGGACGCACTACATTGCAATCTTTACGCATTAATGCAGTCATTTGCTAAACCCAAAGATGATTATCATAAAACATGCTTTCATTAAGAGTCAAATTCTTTGAGTAATCTAGATTTCCACACTAGACTAATGGGGATGTAGAATGAAGGGCGAAATATGCTGGCCAAACATTTATTGCTGCTAATCTGACTTTGAAGTCTTCAGCCATAAGAATAAGAGCGGTTTTTGAACTGAAAATAATCGTATGTAAACTACTGACAGGAACCCAACTACAACAGTACTTGCCCATGTAAGTCTTTGAGAACCACAAGCTTCAAATCATCACTTGAATTTTTGACAAGCTTCTTTGTTAGTTTTTGTATTTCTTCTGTTGACCTCTTGGCTGTTTTTCTCATTCTATTTTTTTTCTTCTTCATTTAAGCATATTAAAATAATAGATATCCAGTCACATGAAACAGACCTTACGAAAAATGCAAAACACAAATAGCTTAGGTTAGTTTAACTACATAAACTTACCAACTCAAAGTGACCAAAATTGAATACTCCATTTAATCTACCATCAGAGTCAAAACAACAAATTATGGACAATTATTAAATCTATTATTTTTCCATAACAAACAATGAGGCGAAAAAGGCGTATATCTTATGTGGTGCTTTGAAAGATATCTTGGGAGTTAAGTAGCTACAATAAGTAAACAACATTTACAGCATTCATAAAAATTCGAAGTCCGATGAATAACTTGTTTTATGCTTGTGTTAAAAAAATGCTAATCAAAACAAATCGCAAGTCTAAATCACAAACTGAACTCAACTGTATTACTACTTTCATGAAACTACTGATACCATGCAAGCCTGATTAGGGTCAGACCATCAGTACAGTACACGGATCTTAACACCAAAATATCTTGAAATATGCCATGCTTAATAAGTACGTCAAACAACATTTTCCCAGTTTGCAAAAAACATTCTCTATCATCCGGATCCTTCACTTTCTGATTTTATTTGACATATATAACGAAAGTTATGTGTCTTCAACCAAACCTAGTTGTTTCTACTCAATTTGCAGATAATCACAGCAGTAAGTGGATGGCACAAATGACGTAAGAGTCATGAATAAAATTGATGATCATTGTTGAGAATAGGAGTGAAATGTCAAATTTATTTGTTTCCAGTGTTCATTGAACAAAATTTTGACAAAAATATTTTAGGCTGTGCTACAGAATATGTTAAAACTTATGTAGCAGATAGGAATTCGTGGTAATGCAACTGCACATCACAAATATTTTTTAGAAGATGGTAAATATTTTCATACTTCTTTCTAAATTATGCCATGTTGCAAGTATAGTGATCCTTCAGAAAACAAAAAAAAACTGAATACTCTGCTAAACACCAATAACCCTTGGAAACACTGCCGGTTTCTTGCTGCACAAGAGAGCCACACTGTTGCTTGGTCAGAAGCATTTCCACTTGCCAACGTTGGAAACCTGCTCAGCCCTGATGAGCTCTGTATTGCAATCGCCCTCTGAACCAGTGCCAAAATCTTTGAAAGTACAAAATGCCGCTGCAGCAAATTTGTTGATGAGCTGGGGCTCCATGGCCTCTCCTGCACTAAAAATACAGGCCGCTTCCCTAGACATTCAGCCATCAACTCCATCTTCAGAAGGTCGTAGACCTGCATTCATCTCCCCTCCACCTTGGAGCCTGTTGGCTGTCGGCCTGACAAATGACGGAAGGAGGCCAGATGGATTGACTTTGGGTCCCTTGTACAGAGACCCAAGCCCAGTATGGGGCGCAACAGTTGTGGCCACTTTTGCTCGGCACCGTTACAAAGATATTGCCAGACAGGCTGGTTTCACGGCTACACAAGCTGAAGTTGCAAAATGCTAAAAATACTATGACCTCCAAAGCAATTACCACTTTCAACCAGTGGCGAGCGAGACCTGGTCTCTGGCAAGTCCACTGCCACTTTTCTGAGTGGTCTTGCATGAAGAAACTTGTTGATGTGTTTGGTGACCCCAGGGAGTGCCAGTGGCTCCACCAACGTCTGTCCCTGGTTGTGGTCAGAGGAAACGTTGCCAGTACATTGGCCTGTGTGCAAGTTTGATCTGACATTATCTGCTTTTTTTTAGTTGCTTTTGATATACTGACCAGCATTGCTGCCCGCCACTTGCCCTTGTATCAAGGTAATTTAGTTNTTGTCTTCTGAGAATCCTCGTTCTTTCTGTAAGTTTCATTGTTCCCTCAGTTGTGCAGTGTTACCTTGCGCATTGGTTAAATACCTTGTCAATCGCACAGCCTATAATGAGACTACAGCATGGTGTTATGTTCCACATTGCTTGAAACCTCTGAGGTATTTGTTCAAAAAAGAAAAAAAAAATCATAGAACACCAGTAATTCTGAAGCACAATCAACCTTAATAAAACAATGAATGAACAGTTATGATCTAACCAACCTGCGATCATCATTTAAAGTTGACTTCAGCTTCCTTGTAAGTCATGGGCCTATTTTGGAAGTGCTTCGTTTATATCATCTTGGCTACATTTACTCATTTACTTTGTTTCATAGTAAGTATATTGTTCACATAAATCTGTTTGACATCACATGAGCACCAAATGTCCATCTGCTTACTAGCACCGAACACACATGTGGACCATCTCTCAAAATTCTTAAAAAACATGGAAGGGAAAAAGGTACCTGCTTAGAAGTCAGCAACCTACTTGAGTTGCCCGCAAGAGCAAGCACGTGAAAATCCAGAGTGCCATGAGCAAGTTGGGGCAACTATAGTCAATGTTTGTGTGGGTAAACAGTAATTTTTTTTCGGTTAATTAGTTGGTACAAGAAAACCATGTGGTAATCAGTCGGATTTCATTGGATCTGCTTGAAATTTGGTAGAAGCAATCAAGGAAGACTAAGAAATACAATTATTATTTTAAAAACTTTTTTCAAATAAAAATTTTTCATAGATGGCATCTATTTATTGAATTTTCACATACTAATGGTCTAACCCTAACACTTGCAAAGGCATAAAATAATCTCCAAGTATTGCCAAACAAGAGCTTAACTTAGGGATAACACTAATTGGAGGGCTGTGTTTCCAAATGAAAAACGTGAACTTTTGGCGGGCAGCACAGAAGACAGAATGCACAAAAAGGTGGTCCTGCAGAAAAGGGTGGGGCGGGTTGCAGAAAACGGCAGCCCTCCGGCCCACCCTTTTCCGCAGGACTGCCTTTTTGTGCATCCGGTTGGCCTGCCCTTCTGTCTTCTGTGCTGCCCGCCAAAAGTTCACGTTTTTCATTTGGAAACACGGCCTTCAGTTTAGTGTTATCCTAACTTAGAGCAATGCAAACATAAGTTCAGATTTTGCAGATAACAAGCATATTCAGATCCAAGTAAAAACTATACTGTATAATACATGAGCAGAAATTGACACATTGGCCAACACAACACCTTAAAAAATTGTTACATACCTAGAATCATTGGAGACAACACCTAAATGCCATGCAGCAATTGAAGTCTAGCCATCTAAATAGTCCAAAGTCACCATATAGTAAGATGTTTCAGAAGACTAAAAAACTGTATCTCGTATCCAGTTTTGTGACAGATATAAAACTGAATTGGAGAAATTCACACCACTGTCAATGTGGTTGAGTGGAAAGTGACTAGTGCTGTTGTGCAAGGGGTTGTCAGTTAGAGTCACACCTTGGTTGTATTTTTGCTATTTGCTAGTGCGCAAGACAATTTTGATGTTTTCACATAAGACTATAATGTTGAAAGTTCTGGACCCACTATTGCTGTACATTCTTGAAAACTTTCAAAAAGCAGACACGGGTTTAAATTTAGGGCTTTATATTAGGGTTTAGTGTTGAGGTTTAGGATTTATGGTTGGGGCTTAAAGTTACAAAAAATAACAACCACTTTAATCCTTTACTCTGAGAAGCAATTTATATACAAGAAATGGCCACATGTTGATGTTTCGCAGAGGTCAGCACTTTCTCTTGATACGTTTTCAGTCTTTCCATGGCAAAAACTGGATACGGTCCTTGAGACAGTGCCATATAGTAATATTCGGAGGTTGCGGCATAAAGTAACAAAACAATTCATTGGTTAAAATTAGTCACCATCTCACACAGAAAATGAGCAATTTCAGTCAACAGAGGAACATAAAATTTTACATTTGCCTGCGGCAGCTAATAAATATGCCACTACCAGTTCACCACTCATAAGTATTAAGTTCTTGGCATCTTACTTACATACTGCATGAAAATAGTCTTCATACTTGATTTTAACAACACCCATCAAACTACAAGTTTTCCTAGACTTAAAATGTCAATATACCAGCAAAAAGAAAAAGTTAACAGTGGATCTTCAGAAACACAGGAAGGTTGGGATAAGCAGGCATTCAGCACAGAGCAAACTGGATGTAGTTACTCTTTGCCAGCCAAGTTACATACAGTGTAACCCCAACAACTTGACAACCCACTCAACAGCATTCAAATATTTCTGTGAGCAGGGATTTTTGTATGTGGATTTTAACACACTTGCATTCCTAAAGGTTTCAGGTATGATCACACTGATACTTGAATAAGAGCTGACGATGCCTTATCTACTAGGCAAAACATTACATTTACCCTGTAAGATCTTAGTGTCTGATTCGTAGCTGGGGAAGGGTTCATTTCAATAGACAGTATGAAACATGGCAGTAGACTTCACAGCGAGTGTGAATTTATTAGTCTACATAGGATGATGTGCAGCTTAAGCAGTTGCAGCTGAAAGGTTACCAGTGTTCATGATACAGATAGATAGGCTTCAATTAGCAGTTTTGTAACAACTACTGGTCTGGATAACAGGATAGGCACATTAGTGAAACAAAAAATACAGCATGTACTAACCTAAGAAAGTGTTTGCAACTGTGTTAAAAGTGTTGATGATAGCAGGATGGTCACATTATTGGGTTGATTGTCAAGCAGGATTTTACTTAATGATTTCTGATTTTATTAATCTTGGTGATTGTTTACATGCAAATGGATGCTGTTAAATAAAAGACAGGGTCAAACATCATGAGATACACAAAATCATTTGTAAGCTTGAGTGTGCAACACTAAACACCTTTTATACTTTTACGTGCAATCCTGACTAGTTTAGTGACAACGCAATTAATTATTGACCATATGTATTTCCGTAATATGTCTGGAGAAATGCCGAAGTTATGTTAAAGTCTATACTAATTTAGACATGTAATGTATGGAAAAGGTTTAAAAATAAACTTTTTTGGAACAAACATGAGTGCCAGCACATATTGGAAAGACAGTATGAGTATGAATCAGACAGTGATGTTTACAAAGTATATATTTCACTTTTTATTAGTGAGAAAGCATCATCAGCTCTTATTCAAATAAATGTTCCTTGGTATATCATACAATAATCAACATGAGTCCCTTAGCAACGATGGCAATTTGTAATATTCCTAACATATAAAAAATGCTTTGCCGAAAAGGCTTTGATAAAAATATAGCTATGGAAGTGACTACGGATACGCCTGGCCTGACAGTGACACAATTCAAATAAAAGGGTTAGTTTGTCATTCAAACGGCATGGATGTCGTAGCCTAGGGGTTATGCATTACAGCTGCTATGCCAATGGTTTTCGGTTTAACTCTTACCTTGCCAACTTTCGTTTTTTTTTTCTTTACTTTTTTTCAGGCTTAGGTGTTACCTTTAGGGGTTAGTGTTAGGCTAGCTTAGGGTTAGGTTAACATTAGCATAGGGTTAGGTTTAGGGTTTATCTTTTGCATTTAGTTGGTTTCTACCAAGCCTACTGCATTCTCGTCACACGTTACTGTTACGTCACAGGTGGCATATGAATGAGTTTTCAAATTTCAAGATCCACAGGCATATCTATTGCCACTGCCTTTTATAATAAGCATGTTGAGCAAAACATGTCCAGGGACAGTGCTTTTTCATTGGGTATTACTAGATTTAACCATTGACTGAGATCTACCAACCACAGTGTGTTTGCAAAGAAATGGCTTGTTATGATCTTCATGCTATACATCTTGTTTAGAATTGGCCTGTTCCAAAAACAAGCATTGAGGGTCTGCAGATTTATAATGCTTCATGCGTGTTTCTAAGTTGAAAGCCAGGCTATGTTAAATCCACAAGGCAGAATATATTGACGTGGACTATTTTATGTTGTAGCTGCTTTGCACTAAACATATGTAGAGCAGTTATTTTTTATTGAGACTAATATTTGATGTAATTAAAACATTTTTTAGGTGTTTTAGGGACCCGATTCAGGTCCCTTGAAAAAAATCCTGCTGTATGTCATGCAGCCAACCACTGATGTTTCTTGTTTGTACCATGATGAAAATGTAAAAAACAAAACTCAAACATCTGAATCTGTAGCACTGCAATAGGATCAGTAGTCAACATTATTCATTCATTGATTTTCACAACCACTTTTCCTCTCAGGAGGGTCACAGTGGGCAACAGCCCTAGGACTTTGTTTTTTTATCTCTGATGGTTCTGCTAGCTCAATTTTTATGAAGCGAATTTTTATGAAAAATGCAGAGGCATGGCAATCCATGATCGAAGATAAAGCCTTGTTACTTGCCTGGTTGAGGTGAACAAATGAACAAACACAAGTTAGAGCCACCACTAAGCTAGCCAAAAATGAAAAAAATCTGATTATGGAACAGCACCAACACAATTTTTGAAAACTGGTAGTGTATAGACTACCAACTTACTACTAGTTACTAGTGTAGGCTACTGTATGTATGCCATAATTTGATGTGAGTGTCAAGTGTGTGGTTTCTTCTTTATTTAAAAACAAGTTTTTGAACTCAAGAACAAAATGCGACATGGCGCAGCAAATAGTAGCACAAATTAGAACAATGCAATGCACTGCACTGCCGAAACTTAAAACATATTTTACACAAGGGGTCAAAAATACACACAAAACAAAAGCAAACTTACTACCAGTCTAAAACCAATGAGTGCTCAAGTGTACATTCAAAACCAGTATACACAACAAGTACAATTACACGAAACAGCAATGGAATGTAACCAAATTTGTACAATTCAAAATGGCAACCAATAAAAAAACAAGCAAGTAAATTTGAAAAGCAAGTCTAAAACCTGAAAATACAGTAAATAAGGGGATAAAAATCTGATCAAGCGTTTAGATGGGCTATAGCCTCTAACCAGCATTTAACAAATAGCTAAGTCTTCAAGACCTTAACTGCAAGTTGATGAAAAAAGAATCACAGTTCCGCACAAATCAGTCGCTGTGTACCCACAGCAAACCTGTGCTGCCTTTTTCCGTGTGCTTCACCACTAGCTTCGCGCCAAACGTGAACTAAGCTTAGATTAGACGCTACAACGATTTGACCTCGATTTAACCAGATTTTGACGTCATAAGCCTTTGTTACAATCTAGAACTCTTCATTTTGCGTACTAGGATTGTGATGCTTGAAGCCATGTTTGGAAGTTTGTACTGTACTTGTAGGTGACTCATCAATAGATCAGTCAGAGAAGAGTACGAAACTCATGAGAGGCATGAAGCAAAGTGAATGCCACAATGCTGGGCCAACGAGCAAGCATTGCTTTTTAGGGAGTGGCACCAGACTTAGTGGCATCAAGCATTTGGTTCGGCCTATTGTCTACAGTTATTGGAAATCGTGTGTCTGTTGTTTTCAGCAACCTGGCCTATGTATTACAGTGCCTGCTGGGGACAGACGGACCACCTTTTTCGCTCTTCACTTACCTTGGTCCACGTAGAATCGGCTTGTACTCCTGTTCCAGTCAGCCAACGTCAGCTTGAGACATGGGAATACTGCAGTTATGTCTACTACTAGCGGAAATCTGTTAGCCAAGCTCTGCAGCACTGAAAAGGAAGGCTGAAATGAGGTCCGACATGATTTTAGTACGTAGGCGATACTGCTTGCCTCCGGTATGCTACAAAAGATTTCGCCTAACCCATCTGGGTGGCACTATCACTTCACCTTATTCGGTAGTTTGTATGTGGGCTAAAATTTCTAAGAATCTTTGTATACTGTAGTTAATTAACTATTACCAAGCAACGTATCAACTTCATGATTTGATACTTGCTTTGTTATGAAAGGCCACCATAGATGTGTTTTTGTTTCGCTGAGACATTTCGGTCATTTATCCGAAATAGCTTAACCTCTTGTCTTTGTTCGTTTGAGGACATTTTTGTATAACTGAAAAAGGCTATGTGGCCGAGTTGACTTGATTTTTTCGGTCATTTCAAACAAAATTGACTGAAAAAAAGCGAAAAACAAACCCAACCATAGCCTAGATCGATTTGCAATGTAAGCTTCAGTGCATGCACGATAAGTTTTTGGGCGGTTCACCTGAACGTTACATTTGTGTGATATTTCGTAGTTTTACGTTTCAGTTCAGTTTTTGTCACTACAGCCAAAGTTGCTACTAATAGTCTATTTTGGATCGTACGTTGATTATTACGGCGTCATCTCGAAGCAAGGTTATCCAAGGCCTAGCATTTTGCGTAAGATGATTGTTCGGGAGAATACCGTGTTTTTTGTATCTTGCTGGAGTCAGGTTGTTTGTTTATTGCGCCATCTGATACGCACTGCACTGACCTAAATTGATTTGAAAGTGTCTGGCCTGTGCAGGGCCGTAACGAGGTTCAATGGCGCCCGGGGCAAAAAACAAGTTTGGCGCCCCCGTGGTCGAACCGGCGCCCCGATGGTCGAAGTTTGGCACCTCCATGGTGGAACCTGAGCTCTTTCGAAAGCAAATTTGCTGTATTGAAGAAAGTACTTGTAACATTGTTGGGACTTTTGGACAGCTCCCGCAGTGATTCAGCGCCCCCATAGTAAATTGGCGCCCGGGGAATTGTGCCCCCCTTGCCCCCCTCGTTACGCCCATGGACTTGTGACCGTAATCATCTGTACTCTGCACCGCACTTAGAAGTCTATAGTTGGTTTCGATGAACAGTAGCGTCTGTATGGAAGTTTGCTGCTAAAACTGTGTTGTGAGAAGGTGCATAAATTTTGGTCCATTAAAATGATGATTGTGCTGCATTGCATCACGAATGTTGTGTTTTTGTGGATAAGTACTGTATGATTTATGCAGCGAGTTTTAACAGTCCGGTTTATCTAAAAAATCCAGGCCACCAGGGTCTACTACGGAATATTGTACTACAGGTCATCCTCGGTCTGCTGTGGCCTACTGCATGCTTGCCGCGGTTTAGTCTTGTGGTTTGGCATGCCGAAGCAGATCCTGAAAGGCTGCGGCGTACCTTAGCCCGAGCAAGCTGCACACGGCTGTGGCTCAGTAGGCCACACTGGACCTGTAGTTTAGCAGGCTGTATTTTTTAGATAGACCCTTGATAGCCTGAGCAACGCCTGAAAAGTTCCACCTATGTCAAAGTGCACGCAGGCTACAGCGTCTGTTCTGACGTGGTTAAATTACTACCTATTTGCATGCTGAACCAAATCAAAAGGAACGAAATCGCATTTTTTCTCGTAAAACTTCGTGCACGTGTAACTCCGCTAACGCTGTTTGACCGCTCAGAGAGACTGAAAATGTGTTGCTACTATTTCGCGGATGCGCGTCGTTCTACGCGTTTCCGCGTGAGATTCTTGAGACTAGATCCGGTGACCTAAACGACAGGATTGACTTTCGTTGCAATAGGCTATGCTAGAACATGTGTATACTAGCGACAACATACATGTATTGTACTTACAAAATTACTTCTAAGCCAACCTTGTTCTATCGGATTCGGACTTGAAACAGGGTTGCGCGCTGTTGCTGTATAACTGTGGGCTTTCGACGTGGGTCACCACAATAAGTTAATGTTAACACTGACCATAGTAGGAGTTGTTATCACTGCTATTGAGCTAATTTTCTTGTCCACAAGTTGAAGCGTTTAGTTTCAGTCATGACTTTCAAATCAATTGTATTGATGACTTAATTGTAGCACGAAATTAAAAGACTTCCTCTGTTTACGCCGCTCTGCACCAGAACCTGGCATGTGTTTTGTTTGTGGATGCAGCCTCCAGTAACTGAGTTTTCACACAAGCAAAGGTACATGCTTTGCATAGAGCAGAAAAGCATTTTACTTCGAAGCAAAATCGACCGAAGATCCCTTTTTTCTGCGAATGCAATTCCTTCTACCCGCATGTGATGGCGCAAAAATGGCACATTTTATCGTATGCATTGCATCCAAATCCACTAAGTTTCTTATGCTCTGAGTGGAAATTAACCCGCCAAAAGCTCATTCATCTTAGGCTGTACCCAGAAGAATGTATTAAATATAAAGCAGTAATACGAAGCAATGGAAGCTCATGCGCAGGTTCAGCTACAACGTTCCCTCTAAGAGCTTGCTTAGTGTGCGCGGAATGGAAGGCCGTGTGAGCTCAAATCTCAAAGGT
>JGI24021J15306_10005655_pt1 | contig 14875 bp, 9 predicted proteins | sample Ectturendosymbi1_FD_15306 | JGI IMG/M metagenome (IMG submission 15306)
TTACAAAGTCATATGAACCCATACTTAGCAATTTATTAAATGGCAATGTTCCTCAATCACAATTGTAGCTCAACAGCAAAACAAGTAGCCTACATGATGAAAGATCGCAAGAGAAGAACTTAATTTACATGTGTAGTCATAAACTGAGGTAAATTTACCATCTTCGTGCAAAAGCGATCAACAACAATCTGAACAAAACAAACAAACACGTGCACCACCTAAAATAACAGTAAGTTACGTAACAATTCTCACTGCTACCTCTACAACTGCAGCAAGAAACCTTTTTTTGTTAATTTTGGTGACGGCAGTTTGCGGCAGGCCGAAGCCTGAATTGCGCTACTTGCCGGGGCGGCTGAAGTGAACGCTCTTGCCCAAGGAGCGCTACGGTTATTCACTCGGTGGCCGTGGAACGAACACCCAACCTTCCACTTGAGAGGCGGACACTTTACCACTGACCTATTGCCGCCCTAACAGGTATTTTGCTGAACTTACTTTCAGAATTAACTCAGAAAATCTTAGGGTCCTAACAAAATTTTGCAATCAAAAACCTTCAAAATATAGAAATTTGGTGAAATTCTGCAATCAATTAGTCAAAAAAGTGAAAAAATATGGCTTCCCAGACAGGACCCAGGGTAGTCACATCTAATTCTTGCAAGGGGCCAGTCTATCCTGGTAAATGGCCAAAAAAAGCCAAAGGGTCAAACGAAAATTTTGGGGCCAGTAAGTGTTATTTGGAACCAAATTTCTCAAATTTGTCCCCAAAAGAGGCAGCCCTGAAGCTGCAGCTTGCTAGAGTAGACGCGTTTCGAGTACATTCCTGAAATAGCGGCCATTGTTACGCAATAATTTTGAGAAAAAGGTAGCGACAAAGCGGTGATGAGCATAACGTGGCTGGAACCATTGCGTGAATATTGGCTGTGTCACCCTCATTTGCCCATGGAGATTCTCATGGGGCGTGGGACACAGCTGATGAAATTATGAAAGCTTAAATTTTAATCAGTCTGAATAATTTCCTCACCTCTTTTCAATTATCTCTGCTTACAATAAGCGACTAGATTTTTCCGCCCCCTGGAACGCGCCACCCCTGGCTATAGCCAGAGTAGCCAGTGGGTTGCTGCGCCACTGATGGGAGCCCTGGTGCTGTGGCCTCTCACACGTGCAGCTGTTAAACTCTCATTGCTCCAAGTCAATAACCTTTCCTACAGTATATCACACCGGAGAAAATAAATGTCAGACAGAAGCAATTAGCAATCTTTCACGGTCTCTGGAAACTTGCAAAATGCTAAAAAGCATTTTATTGAAGCTAAAATTTATGAAAATATCTGAATCAGTGATAACACACCAAACTCTCATTCAACATCAACATGTCTGTGTGTAACGTTTGACATGAAATGCTTTTCGCACAAAACGTGACAAACAGCACTTTTATTTTTGAAACCTCTCCAAATGCGTAACAAAGAGAAAAATGTGCAGGGAACATGGAATATTATAGCCCCACCGTCTGAAAAAATGGAGGGCACGTCCCTCGTATCCCCACCTAATTGCTCCCGTGAATGTAGATTCTATAGACGTTGAATAATAAACTGATTTTTTCATATCCATAGTAATTTCGGCTTGAACTGTCTCAGCCATTAAATCGATAAGCTCTTCACGTGTGCTTGTGGGCAAATTAGAGGAATGTCCACTNTCCGGGTTACCTTGTTTTGCAAAATGCCTACCTCATACCGGATCTTATCTTACAGNGAGTTCGAGCAGTCTCATAAATGTCTATTTGTTGCAGTTTCAAATTTCTCTTCGTGACCGCGTACGGGGAAGACAGTGTTCGATGCAATACATCGTTACGTCTAAAGCATGTTGTTTCAGCTATTTCTTGATGTTTATCAACATTCTTGAGCAACAGAGCTGTGCGCAGAAGCAATGGCTGCTTTTTGGCGACAAACAGACTTCTTCTCATTGGTCTTTAGCCGATATGTAGCATTATTCCAGCCATCAAATTCAAATCCGCTCGCGACAGTAAACACAAAATGCCTTTCAAACTGCAGGAGAATAACATGCAGGAGCTTTCTGATGCCTCTTTCGTCAACAGATGAGTACGTCTAAACGTTTACCGATTGAAAAAACGCTGCCGCGTTTTTAACAAAGGCGCGATGTTAAAAAATCTGCATCTTTTTGTTGGCAGTGTGGTCTGAATGCATATGGCTGAATCAGTTGCGACTAACTTGGATGGCTGCGGCCGAAATCCAACGCCACGTTCAAGAGCGGCCCTTGCAGCGACTGACTCACTGGTCTCTAGCACCTCTTCATTCCCAGCTAATTGTTGCTCATTTATAAGCGTTTCTGCAGCTTTCACTCGCCGCAGAATGACCAATACCAAGGGAAAATCTTTATCTTTTGCACTCGCACTAGCACCTGCAGTTGCTTCTGCCTTATTAAACTATGGCGTAGCCAGCCCAAAATTTGGAGAGGGTTTAAATATTTTGACTTGAAGCGAGCAACACTATTTTGTTTGGGAAACCACCTCTCAAAGCATAAAACGACAAAAAATTCTAAAAATTTGGGGGCTCATGGCCCCTTTGGCCTCCCATGGCTGCACCTATGGTACTAAAAAGTGGTTAATTTTTTGGTCTCGCTAAGAACCACGTGCATTGGGTCTGCTTTGGCAACAGCTTGCTGTCGCCTATGTGAACCACTTTCATACACACGATTCGACATTTTCAACTAACCGAAGCTTTTTTATGTCCTGTAACTGACGTACAGCTGCAACCAGCAAGAAAGCTCACGTGATTAACTTGTAAAACTCTGTGTGCGACAAGCCGCACGCAATGCATACATAACAACACCGTTTATAATGCCATAACAAACAATGACCAATGTGAACCATGTGACATATACCTACTGCGTTTTAACGTGCACTACATTGTTTTTTACAGAAGTTTCTTCTGATGAATTTGTTTGTTGTGCGATGGTGAAAAGATGCAGATTTGCATAGGACAAGTTTGCAAATATCCCTACTTGAAACTGCTGCAAATCTATTTGTTTCGCCCCAGTTTGAAAATTTTGGGAGACCTAGGCTTAAGCTTACTTATGCGTAATGGAAAATCCCCGTCTGCCCTCGACACCCTTCAACTTTAATGGTTTTCGCTTTCAGGCTTTCAATTATTCTTCATAATAAAGGTTTCCTTTCGCTTCTTTTTCTGTTCAAAAATTGCGTTTGTTTTGAGCTTATCTTTGTTTAGAGATATGTTCGTAGAGAGTCCGTAAGCGTATGCTACAATTTTGTTTCCAAACACTGAGTACCAGTTAATGGTTTATCTCCTGTTATTCTCCATACGTGTAACTTTCCCCTGAGAAACTAGGTAATAGTTTTCCCTAAAGTTTGACATTTTTATTGTACAGTACATTGATGGGAAGTTTTAAGTTGTGCCTTTTTATTCTAGCTGCCATGAGTATTAGCAAAGATGCAGCTTAATTTCAGGTATTCACTGACGAAAAAACGGGTCATGACGAAAAATCGTTTCATGGCATGAAATGTATTGAAAATGGTGCAAACGCTCTCAAAAATTAAACACTTAATGACTACGTTTTTTCGAACGTAAGTGTACCAATAACCTAATTATGTCGTTTTTGTCGCCAGGCTGTTCAAATGCCATACTTTGTGCACAAATGAAGTCCGCAGACCCGTCTTGCCTTCCGTCAAGTAAAATATGCGATGGGAAACCTGACTGCATCGACCACGCAGATGAAGAGAGCTGCCAAGGAAATGAAAGGTTAACGCTGATGCGACGTAATTGCACCATGATCTATAAGTCATAATGGTTGAATGCGTGGCAACTAGCAACAAAAATTTTTACTGTGAAAATAGTATTTCCAGTTCACATCAAACATCATCTGAAAGAATCATCAAGGGATCAACGTCGATCGAATCCCAACGAAAGGTTCCATTTCGTCACCAAGAATCGCAGAAACCGGGCCCGCAACCAGAGCAACCGGTCAATTGCCCCCTTGAAAATTTCAGAAACAAGTTTATTTGTTAGGTGTAACACCAATTACAGTTATTTTGCACCCTCGAAAATATCAGCTGGTTGCGGCCCTGATCCCAACCGTCCGACCTTTGAACTCATTACGTTTTTTAACGTCACGTATGTCGAGGATTGAGTGACTATATGGAAAATGTCGAAGACCGGGGCATGCAGGAAAAGTTACTGCGCGGGTGAAACACATAAAATGTGCTTTTTTGCCGCAGGACCCGCACCAGCGCGAAAACGCTTTCCACGTGTCAAGTAGAACAACGTTACGCTGAAAAATGGTTTGATACACAAGGTAAAGGCTAGCTGCTGTGAAAGTGCTAGTTTTTAGCATACAATCGCTTTTTCTTTTCATCAGGCCAGGTGTCAGTTCTAAAATTAGGTAGCAGGACGAGTTGCCACGAGTTCGAGAAAATTTTACCAAACGTGATCGATTTCATTCCAGCAAGGAGAAATTATTCAAAACTCACAAAACGCATTTTAACTTTTTCCTATGGCGATGCATGTGGTTAGAAAAAGCATTAGTTTGGGTCGTCGGAATAAGTCAATAAATATTGCATCTTTTTACCGAAGATATTTACTGTGAAGGCAAAAAGCAGTTTGTTCATAATAGTCCTCTACTTCAAACGCTTCACTCATTGTGTTACTTCTTATTGGTAATATTTCGTTGTTTATCAAAATTCATTGCTACTTTCGTTCATAATTTCAGTTTTCGTGATGATACCTGGTACTGCAAAATGAAAGGTTTTCTTTGCTATTTGTCTGAAGCAATGCATGTGCAAGTCATCATGTGAAAAGATCCCTTGGGACCTCTGCTAAAATTGTTCCTGCCCAAAAGCAAATACTTCGTTCTCCAATTTACCGCATTACGCTTGTAGTGCTCGGTTTGGGAACCATTTCTGTAATGCCCGGTTTGGAGGTTTTCAAAAGAGTTATACACAGTCATACAAAGTTAAATCTTTGTTTATTTGAATTTGCTTTTCATTTTTATTGAAAATCACTTCTGTTTTAATGTCTTAAGCAAATATATAAAGGAAGACACAAAATATGTGTCTTGACACGAACGATGACTGTGTACGCATCTTTGTAAGGAAAAATGTGATATTGCACGTGTTTGCAAAAAGTGTTTTCAGGATTATCAACAAAATAAATTCCAAATAACATGAAAATAACGTAAATGTTCTTTTGACAAGATTACAACATGGAAAAAAATAACGGAAGTAACAATCATATCACTGTAATTGTTTCAATTTTTGAAACAAATTGAAAGCCATGACGCGATAATCGAAAATAAGTAGATCACAGCTTTAGGTTCATTGAGAGCAATCCTATCAGCACGAAAGGATTGGTAAACCGCAGACCGTTGGATTATTCACTGAGCAGTATTTCAAATTCTAACAGTGTTTGAAAAACTTGGAAGCAAAGAAACAATGAAAACATTTTCATGATGATAATTGCCCAAAGAAAGTTTTCGGTGTCATGGACCACAAAACTATTAGCCAACTACTTATTAATGGCGCAGTTCGTGTTTTCCAATCATATCAGCAAATACATTTGGAAATACCTTAATTACTTTGACAGTATTTCTAGTGTTGGGGTGTGATTCTACAACTAGGCGTACAACTTTGAAATGACTGCAAGAGGCTGTTTTCTGGTTTCTTTTACTAGCTGACACTCTGTTTTGTATTTCAAATAACAAGCCTAAAGTATTATTACTGGATGAAAGACATTTGTTCCTATCGCCCTCTATACAATTTTTGTCCTGAATTTAACCTTGGAACTGTGATATCTTTGCTGTAGTTTCACATCTACATGTTTCCGATCCCCAAGCCTCCTTCTGTGTACGATACTGGGCGAATGTTAGAAACACAGCATAACACGTTAGTGATGGAATGATACGCAAAGTGGTGATATCATCCACCGATGTGTCAACATTTCGAGGGTGTCATGAGATGCACAGTACTCTTCTGATCGATCGTTCCCAGCCAAGCCTTGCTTTCATCATAAAAACGTTGATATTCGTTGTAAAATAATCCAGATGAAACTGATTTCTTCACGACTCAGATCATCTCGAAGCTTCACCACGGTACCCGCGATGTGAGCCCAACGGTTCTTACTCCCCAATGCAGTGCTACATCCGTCCGGAGTGCATGATGTGCGAATGCACGGACCCTGACGGCACTACGCTGACTATTTCAATGCCATACGACCCGAAATACCACGACCAATTTCTTGACCAGTGCCTCATGCGTAAGGACTCTTTTTATTGCTTTTTCCTTTGCTAAAGAGTTTTAGTATGCGCCGAGGTTAGCTTACAACAAAATATGTGGCCAAAGGATTTTAAGGTCATATCTTTTTGATAATATTTTATGTGACCTTACGAGTTTTCTGAGGCAAGCAACGTAAAGCAGTGGCTAAAAATGTTGTGAAACAGGCCGTGAAGTAATATCATAGCAGTAGCGTAGCCAGACCAAAAGTTTGGGAGGGACCCAATATTTTGATTTTAAGCGAGCAACAGTGTTTTGTTTGGGGCACCGTCTCTCAAAGCAATATAAGACAAAGATATGGTAGAAATTTTGGGAGGCCATTACCCCTTTGACCCACCCTGGCTACGCCCATAAATTAATGCCATTGCATGCAGTTGTAATGTTTTAGCAGCTTTTCGTTTCGTTTCGTGTTGCTGATATAAATCGCCAAACTGTTTGGAAGTTGGTAATGCGTGCATTTTCATATTCAGAAAAAGCCCACACACATTTCCCTGGATATTAGTGCAAACTCATTCTAAACTGATCATTACTGCAATTCTTGTTCGGAGCAGACCACTAACAATGGGTTTTATCAATATTGTAATCGAATCCTAAACTTTCCAGCCATGGACCGAGGCTTGATTCAAGCCTAACGCCGAGACTGACACTTACGTTAATTCAGCCAAAACAAGACTGAGACCGGTGTGTTGGCGATAGAAACCGAGAATTGATACCTGAGATTTGTCAATTGGCGACCGAAACATGATTCTGTGTCTAGCGCTGCAGCAACACATTTGGCCTTCACCAAGATTTTTTGTCTTCATCAGAAATTTCATTGAATGGCTATATAAAATAACTTTTTCCAATGTGTTGGCTTTACTTTTTTCGAGGGCTAGCCTAGCAGCAGACAAGTTAGCGAACTGGACCTTTGCCCGTCCATTTTCATAAATGTTCCAATTCTCGAGATAAACGACTTCCGTCCGAGGCAAGACTGGAATACTTCGAGACCGGGACTCATAAAGTCAGGTCTCGATACATAAAATGAAGTTTCTATATCAGTGGTTCTCAAACTTTCATGAGCCGCGGCCCCCTTCAAATGCAATATCACGGCAAAGCTACCTAGTGGAGGCCTGATATTATGCAATATCAGCTCGTGGCCCCAAAAGAACCGCTCCGTGGCACCCAAAGGGGGGGGGGCGAGAGCCCCGTTTGAGAAACCCTGCTCCAGACAATATCAGTGGTTTTCATTGCAACTTCAACTGCCCCACTACAAATCTGTAAGCACTTCTTTTCTTTGCAGTTAGAGGACAGGAGACTTTATTGTCTTCAAGCACCAGGTGAGAAGCTGTTTTATAAAAGTTTGAAATCGAAGAAAAATTTGAAAAAATAGCTAAGATTTTGAAATTGCTTGTATTTTTTCGTAAGGTTACAGTTAATCATTTCATTTGAAATAAAGTACTTCTGTTGCAATCGTATTCCAGCATCAGGTAGATTTATTCGATTGAAAAAATGGTAAAAGAATCGAGTAAGAGCCGTTGCTGCTCCGCGTAGGTATTTTATGTTCTACACTATACAGAAAATCCAACCAATTTATTTTCACAATTAAGAAACTGATTGTGTTATCCGAAACGATTGGCTTTGGATCAACAAAAATAGATTTGCATGTTGTGGTGGTGAAATTTTGTTTTGTACCATGTTGTGAAGATTTTGATATTCAGTAACATAACATACCGTATGAAAAGTTTGAAATGTTTTCTGGTGCAGTACTTCAAGTAACTTACCGGCAATTCCTACTTGCAGTTCACCCGAAATTTGATCAAATGGAGGAAACGAAAATTATTTTGGAACTCCTTGCTGCTGCGTCCCCTGCCGTTAGGGAACTTCACCTCACTTTATCAACGATAATAAAAACTGTTTATTTGCTGCTTGTGTTGATGTTATGAACGCTGTCGGTTTCTTCATTATAACGAAATGATTGCAACTGAGATCAAACAAAGCTTGCTGATCTGAAGTCCATTTTGCAATGACAGAAATAGAGAGCTTGTTACTTTGAATGACGAAAACGCCTCATAAAGAATTTTCCTAGACAACCACTGCATTCTTTCCTGGTTTACCTTGAATCGTTCACAAAGGAAGAAAACTGGTTTCGATTTTTATTGCTTATCAACAACATTCGTGGTTTCTGGTAGTTATTTTTTGGTTGTTCTTTAGATTTTGTTTTTTTATACTCTTTCCATAACTACATTTAACCTCAGAAAAGCGTCAGTAACCTTGACAACATAAACAAGAATATGATTCCCGTTGTTATATTTATTTCCTTTTCTGAGGAAGAGGCGTTGAAAAGTTGGAGACCTATTCTATGAATCTTTACCAGAAAATAAGCTGTGGTTGACATGTCATTGCTGGAAATCAACTTCTTGCTGACATTTTAAATGATTTGTTGTAACCTGTTAAACTTTCTTGGTTTGCTCAACAACCAAACAGAATTGAAAGCGAAGTAGCCACTCATCAACATCAGTTTTATCACCACACCAGTGGATTTTGAGCCACTCCTATTGAAACGTTTAAACCAGGGTCTCCAAACTACGGCCCGAGAAGCCGTTTCATCCGGTCGCAAAGGCATTTTGTCAAAAATGACAAAATAATACATTTACGAAAAATTTGTTGATTTGGTAGAATGTAACATACTCGCAACAACCCCATTACGTAAGATCTCACCCCTCGAACTGTTGTGTAATAGCTTATGCTGCCCTTTATCAAAAAAGCTTGAACACCCCTGGTTTAAATCATTGCAGAAATGTGTAGAAGCAGTGACTAACTGACCAGCGTTCTTCACATCTAAAACAACACACTTGTTTATCGCTTTGGACAAAAGTTGGCATTTGACAAAGAGGTTTGCAATTGTATATCACTGTAAGCAACGAAGTAGCATCAATTTATTGCGTTTTATATTATGCAATAGCAATGAATTTATGAGCTAACAAGGTTTTTCACAAAGATACACACAAATAAAGACAGCAAATGATGGCAGTGCGTTAAAAAAACTCGAATACGCTTAAAAACAAATTTTTCTTAAATATGTGAAAAAAGTAGCTTCCATGAAAATATTCACTAGTCACCAACACATTCAACTGAGAACGAATAGGTTTGAAGGAACTTCAAGTTTATGACGATGAACAGCAGGTAACTTAAAGCAAAACTATTTTTGCTTTACTTGCTTTAAAGCGGTGTATTCTTTTTTCCCACCTGCAATGTTGATCTACTTTATAAGACGGCTGCTTTAAATGTGAACGCTGACAAACCTAAATGATTGGAAGAAATCTTACCACTTGCAAAGAAATATAAGGCTGTGGCGGAAGAGACCCATTTCGTCAGTGTTTGCAAAACAGGTCCACAACTGATAGGGTGCAATAACGGTCATGCCAATTTGAGTCTGAAAATTCTTCTGATATTCAAGTAACTGTGTGGTATTTTCTTTGTCAGACATAAGGTGAAGAGCAGTCAAAATGGAATCGGAAATTTCTGCTTGATTTTTTACGTTAGATCACAGAACCATAACTTTATTATTGCCTGTAGCAATAACTTTTTTTGTTGTCTACAGCCTGCAGTAATATATTTTTCCAAAGCAAAGGGGCAATTGACCGGGGCATCATGACGTAACCTTGAAACTCGGAACGTATGTTAACCTCATGAGAATGCCCAAGATGTTGCTATAGGAGCATTAAAAACCAAGATAGACGCTTTTCAAATCACGTCGGAATGTAACCAAAGTTCTGTACAAGGTCTTTATTGATAGACCACATTGTGTTAAATATTACCCTTGCTGCAAAAGGAAATACAGCCGATTTTTCAGACAACCGAAGCCACGACATAAAGGAACACTGAGGGCATGACTGCATATAAACTGCATTAGTTCTTCATCTCTATGTGTTTCCGAGTCTTCCTAGTATCTCTGCGCAGAGATAGCTAAATGCGTGCAGAGATAGCTAAATACGTGCAGAGATAGCTAAATATGTACAGAGATAGCTATCTCTCCGCAGAGATAGTTAAATGCGCGCAGAGATAGTTATCTCTGCGCAGAGATAGCTATATATGCACAGAGATAGCAGTTTTTGTATGGGGCGCCGTTGGTAAAAATATTATATCTGACAGATTTAGCACTTGTCTGCTTCTGAAGGCGCTGAGAGGCGATGAGCTGCGCCTGGCGAGAACAGTTGGAATGGTCGGACTTGATGAGATTCTGTTTGAAACTTTGAGCAAAAAATGGCACTAACATTGAGACCACCACCACAAGCTTACTGTAGTCCATCGTCTACACAAACCAAGATACAATATTATTATCAAAACAGTATAATCTAGACGTGAAACCACATTGCATTATATGACACCAGGGAATTCATGCCTTGCTTTAGCCTAGCTTTTGTCTGCATTACCGAAACAGAACACTAAGTTTTTCATCAGACAGGATACCATGTTTTCCTCCGGCATGCTTCAGTGCTATATATGCATGCAGATTTGGCTATATATGTGCAGAGATAGCTAAATGCATGCATAGATAGCTATCTCTGCACATAGATAGCTAAATGCGTGCAGAGATAACTCTTTGCACAGAGATAGCTAAACATGAGCAGAGATAGCTAAATGCACGCAGAGATAGCTATCTCTGCGCAGAGATAGCTAAATATGCACAGGGATAACTAAATATGTGCAGATATAGCTAAATGCGTACAGAGATAGCTAAATATGTGCAGAGATAGCTATCTCTGTGCAGAGATAGCTGAATATGCGCAGAGACAGCAGTTTTTGAGCTAAATCTGTCAGATATAGTATTTTTACGAACGGCGCCCCATAGTTTTTATGCTAAATCTATCAGATATAATATTTTGACGAATGGCGCCCCATAATCACCGGCCATCTTCAGCGAGTTAACCGAAGGATGAAACAGAAATAGCAATGCGCGCATTTAGCAATTCAAATTGTTAAATTCGCAAATTTAACTAGACTAACATGGCTGGATGTTCTTTTGAGTAATAGCACTTGTAAGTTTTCATAAATCTTGGTTCTACAGTATTGTAAAAGAAGTACATCCAAAAACATACAAACTCGACACTAAAAAATCGCATTTCGGACCCCCAAAAATCTTGTTTCGAAACCCCAAGGGATCAGGGAACCCCCAGTTGGGAACCGCTGCTCTAGAGTAGAAATTTGGCGGTTTCTACAAGGAATTGGATGCCTTAGTAAATTTAGTTGTATTTGTGATATTTACTCTGGTACTGACGATTGCGGAATATAAATATAAAATTAATTGTTGCAGATAATTCAGTACCTCAGTCAATTTGTTGTCGTAGACATTTACAAAGGTTCAAAGAGCTTCGTGTAATTGCAGAGGACATTGATTAGGGCGTTACTGCTTGCAGATAATGCTATTGTGATTGGATACATCAACCAGGGTGACTCCAGGTCAACAGCATCAGTCGAGCTCATCACATATTTTGCCTCAGTCCATATAAAATAAAATTTACAAAAATGCAAGAGACGATGGGCCCGTTAGCAATAAACGCTCACAGGTTCACATTAGGAAGTGTGTTTGCTGTAGCCTACTTCTCTGGGAGCATTGGCGCCGGACCCACAAAAAAATGTCTTCCGGTACAAAGATGTCTTATATCCAACGTGAAAGCAGGTGACATTAATTGTGGCACGTGCAACAGGCAAGCTGTTTGAGGGACTGTCCAGCGGATTGAGCAAAGGAAAAACGAACAGTGGAATAAGAGGAAAGGTCGAGGGCAGCAAGCATTATAACTGCCCATAATCAACAAAGATACAATCAGTAGCAAGTACAGCCGACACTACCAAAAGCATGTTGTACAGTGCAGTCCTAGCAGAAGTGCAACCCAACTGAAACGCGACACTGAAGTGCATGTCATTTGTCTTTCGACACCGTGGGAAGCCACACGTCAGTGAAAATGTTAGTTTCTTTGTCGTGTGTACTTCAAAACTGAGCCTTTCTTCATTTTTTTGAAAAATGCATAACAATTTCTCCTTCTGTTGAACCAGATTTGTCACAGGTGAGTGGATTTTTGGTTACCTGCATGAGATAGTGTTTTCAAATAACACGAGGATAATAGCATTAAGGTTGTTGAGTTGGTGACTGCTGGGGAGCACCTTGCGTTTTAATTGAAAGAACTATAGCCTTTCCCACAATCTCTTATTATTTGCGGTGTTTGCTAATTTAATAAATAATCTTTTAATGGATCTTCAAAGTCGGTTTAAGAGAAACCGCCAGAGGTCATCAGCAATTTTTCTTCATTGTTTTTAATAACAACTCTAAACACCATTGCATGTATTCTATTGAGATGATCGTCTATTTGTCCACGTGGCAACAATTAAGCTGAATTGCGCCGATTTACTACTAGAGGAGTCTGCGGAGCAGATCCTGGGTATTTCATGCGGTGGAGAAGTTTTCAAAAGCTTTTTTTGTGTGGAGGGGAAGTTCCATTTTTCAGCTAGTCTGTTCTTGAAGTTTAAGTGACGATTGTGAAAGTTTAGTTTTTTCGATATATATTGAAATGTGTTTCGCAATTTATTTATTGATTTGGACACTGTTGTGAGGATACGTCCCTTGGAACTGTCTAACCTAGCCTAAAGATTATAGGTCGTTCCTATTTTTCTATTTTAATTTCAATATATTGTAATATCCTAGTACCTTGATGTCATGTTACGCTTTCCAAGTAAGCTTCGTATAAAAAATAGACTCATTTAATTTAGATAGTTCCATTCACAGGTTATTCTTGTCAAATCCGAGTACTTACAACAGTTGGCATCAGGCTTACAGCAGTTGGCAGATGGATCAAGTGAAATGTCAAGATAAGGCTGGGCATTAGTTCAACATAAAATGGGTAAGCTTAGTAACACTGCGAAGAAAAGATGGAAAAACTGCACCAAGAGAACATTTTGTTGCTGTAGGGTGAATGTTTAGTTCAGTGACATGATAGACTACTCTCTCATCACTAGGAAAACCAAAGGTAAAAAATTTTGTGCTTTTTCCAAAGTTTACGAAACGTCCACAAACCAAACCAAAATAACTTTATGGTCATAGACTATTTAACGTACTTTGCCAAAATACCTTCGTAGCTCATAATATTTGCTTCTATTGCTAAATACCTCTTTCTATCCCTATTCATGGCTCCTGCCACAACTTTGAAAACCTGTAGTCTGAATTCACTGCTTCAGAAGAACCTGTGGCAGACAATCTTTCCCTTTCAACCCTTTTCGCTCTCTGGGGCCGTTCACAATAGGCGTCACACATTTTTCTTAAAAATTAACTCCTTGCCCCTTTTCACATTTCGTCACAATTATCACCCTTTCAAAAAGAACGTCACATTTTGCACACCCCCCAGAACGTTGCACAAGGTTGGGTAATTGTTTCTGCCGGAAGTGTACTTTGACGGTTTTTGTTGTGAAGATTTTCCATATTAAACCTTTTGATGAAAGTCTTTTGCTTGTCAACTGGAGCACTACTCTTCCTACCTCAAGTAGAGTAAACCATCAGCAATTGCCTTAATCCGCTGGCGTATCCATCACATTGAGTATGAATTCCTGCAATACCAATGAAATGAAGTTGTACTGATCTGATCAGCCACCACCCAGTCCTGATCTCGGAAACTGACATTGCAGCGGTTGCAGGCTCTTTGCATGGGCCTGTGGTTTGTGAATGCGATCATCTGCGTTGCGTGTATGTATTGCGAGCTGATGATTGATCGATCGCACCTCGCGCTGAAGGTGAAAGGCATTTGTTTGAGCCAGCTTAAAATTGTGATTGGGTCATCACAAGGGGATTCGGATTCAGAAACCAGACCGTGACCTGTGGCCTAGTGGTGAGTGCGTCCTTTTCGGTGCTGGTAGGTCTGTAGTTTACTCGTCCGAGTCTTACCAATACCTTGTAGTTGGTACTGTGACCTTCTCACCAGACGCACGGTGTGCGGAAGACGTGCAGGGCCTATCCAGAACGCAAAACTAACCCAGACAAATGATACCAGACCTTGTACAAAATCAGCCATGGCGCTACAAGACCACTGCAATTATAAAGCGCCATCAAAAACACCATAGAGATCAAAATCGGAACCAAAAATTGAATAGGAGAGTTTGTATCTACCGTTGACGACGTTGCAAGCGAAAAGGTTACCGTCAGTGGCGTAACTAGAGGTTTGAGCCAGGGGAGGCAAAACTTAGCTGAAGGGGGCCCACTGGCTACCGTGGGGGGCCACTAGCCAACGCTTAGAAAAAAGTTAAGAAATGATCGTTAATCCGGATTCATGGATGCCTATAACACGAAAACACCCCGAAAAAAACGGCAGCTCGCCCCCCTGCCTCCCGTCAATTACGCCAATGTTTACGGCGGTATAAATTTGTGTGTTGCAAAATCGGCGTCGAAGGTTTCCACCTAAGAGAACAAAGTCATTCAGTCAAGACGGGTCAGTCACAATCAGGGCTGTGGAGTCGGAAGTCCCGTCATCCGACTCCGACTCCGACTCCGACTCCTGGCAATTTCGAGTATCCGACTCCGACTCCAACTCCGACTCCGACTCCGGACCGACTCCGACCTCC